>ERZ791785.94-NODE-94-length-102922-cov-6.173894_pt1 | contig 102922 bp, 102 predicted proteins | sample MGYA00509947_ERZ791785 | MGnify/ENA primary metagenome ERZ791785 (study PRJEB30046, sample SAMN00791982) | human gut metagenome | study: EMG produced TPA metagenomics assembly of the A metagenome-wide association study of gut microbiota in type 2... | reverse complement strand
ACCCTATAGAGTAGACCTTTTTATTAGTTGTCTACTCTATAGGGTACATTTTAAAAAATCAATACCTTTTTATTTTAATTATTAGATTTATCATTTTAGTTTCAACTAATATCAATATACCTCAACAATAAAAATTCAAATAAAAACTAATAGATATAAAAAATAAATAATAAAAAATTATTTAGTATTGAAAAATTCCCTATTTACTGTTAAAATTTAAGAAAAAAGTCGAATATTGTAGAAAAAAAGGAAGAAAAAGGTGAAATGATAAAAAAGGCAAGTCTTTTAGTATTAACGGGCGCAATAACAATAAGCAGCCTAGGATTAACAACAACATCTTTTGCAGATGTTAGAGAAGAAAACTTATTAGTTCAAGAAATGAACGCTAAATCAAAAAATCAAGTAGTTACTGAACAAGATGGAACAGTTAGAGTTGCAGGAGAGGATGGTCAACTAGGAACAGCTGACGATGTACTTGTTAAGCCAGGATTAAATGGACAAGCTCCACAGATTGATCAATTTGGAAACGTAACATTACCAACTGGAGGAAGGGTAATATTTGCAAATGGAACTATAGTTACAGATCATGTAAATGAGCATTCAATAATAACTCCAGGAGGAAGTGTTGTTACACCAAATGATAAAGGTGGTGCACCAACAGTAAATGCAGATGGAAGTGTTAATGTGCCAGAAGGAAGTATGGTAGTATTATCATCTGGGGTTGACACAACACCACCAAAGGATAGTGTTGTAAGTAGTAATGGAGATATTACTACATTAAGTGGAGTAAGCATTAAAGCAAATGGAACAGTTGTAGCTCCAGGACCAGATGGAAAAGTAGGAACAGCTGATGATGTACTTGTTAAGCCATTTATAGATCCTGATGTATATCCTGAAATTCCAACTGTTGATGAGTTTGGAAATATAACATTACCAATTGGAGGACATGTAGAATTTCCAGATGGAACTAAGGTTACAGATAGTGGAGATAATCAGTCAATAATAACTCCAAGAGGATATGTTGTTACACCAAATGATAAAGGTGATAAACCAATAATAGATGCAAATGGAAATGTTAAGGTGCCAGATGGAAGTAATGTAGTATTACCAAATGGAAAGGTTATAACACCAGAAAATGGAAGTACTGTAGGTACAGATGGAACTATTAAAAATCCAGATGGAAGTGTTACTAATCCAGATGGAAGTGTTACTAGTCCAGGAGGAGATACTAATCCAGCTATTCAATTTACAGATATATCAAAACATTGGGCAGAATCAACTATAAAATCTTTTGTAAATTCAAAATATATAAATGGGTATAATGATGGAACATTTAGACCTGATAATTTAATAACTAGAGCTGAGTTTGTAAAAATATTAAATAAATACTTTGGTTTAACAAATAAAAGTGGAAAAGTATTTAGCGACACAAGTTCACACTGGGCAAAAGAAGAGATAGATATAGCAGTAACTAATGGAATAGTAAATGGATTCCCAGATGGAACATTTAAACCAGAAGCTCCTATAACAAGAGAACAAGCTAGTGTAATGATATCAAATTACAAACAAATATCTGATAAAGATTTAGATAAATTAAACACATATAAAGATTCTAGTGAAGTATCTGACTGGGCACAAGCTTCAGTAGAAGGAGTATTAGAACAAGGATATATGTCAGGATACCCAGATAAAACATTTGGACCTAAGAAAAATTTAACAAGAGCTGAGGCTGTTGTTACATTAAGTAGAATAGCGAAATAGTAAGAAATAAAATATATAGATTAATAGATAATTATTGTGAATAATTAATATAAAAATACGTGTATCCTATTAGCATAATTTTGAAATAGCTAAGATACACGTATTTTTTATACTATATAATCCATTACAAATCCATAAAACTCGTAATTATTAAAAACAGGAATAGACGAATCAAACTTTATATAAATAGGAGTGTTTAAAAGTTAAGGATATTTACTTAACAACATCCTATCACCATAAATTATAGCTTGTAACGCTGAATCTATATGGGATTTAAATATATTATATCTATATAAAGCATCAGCATAACTTAAGTTGCCAACATAAGCATAGAAAAATAAAATATAAGAAGTATCAGATTCTTTCCATGCACCCAAAATTTCATCTCTTAAATCATAATTTATAGCATTATAATCATATTCATTAGCTATTGTTAAAAACATCATACCAGTAGTATCAGAATGTGTAAGAGTATATTTTCTATCTTTAATAGGACCATATAAATTTATAGGCTCTATAAAATTTGTTTCTAGTTTATCGGAACTAAACCTCATACTATCACCAACTTAATACTTTTAATTTATATATAATATTAAGTTTAAGATATATATGACACATTAAATTTTAAGTAATCTAATAACATAGTCCACAAGGCACATAACCTTTAGACTTAGCTTCCTTTTCAGTCATCTTAATAGCACCTTTCATATTATGTGCATCTTTAGTAGAATGGTACTTGTTTGAACTAGAAGAACCACCATTAGCATAAACTATATTATTTGATGAACTAGAGCTATTAGAAGAAGTATTCTTATTAGAATTATAAGCATCTACATCATATCCTCTATCAGTTACATATCCATCAACAGACCATATATTTAATTTATTTGACTTTGCATAGTCCTGAGCCTTATAAAACTCATCTAAATGTCTTTTTTGAGAATAGATATATCCAACTCTAGCATACCCTTCAGATATTAATGTTTCATTAAACATTTGCCAATTAGAGTCATCTTTAGAGTAGTACCATAAATAACCTAAATGTCTATCATATTTATCAGTTTTATCACCTTCATCATATTCAATATAAACTGTATCACCAGCTACTAAAGTATTTTTTGCAAAGTTTGATGCTTCTATTGAGTATGGTTGAGGGTCTACACCTTTTTTAACTGATTCTGGAGTGTCCACTAATAAAAGTCTTAAAGTTACTACTTCTTTAGTTTTATCTAATTTAAGTTTCATTGTATCTCCATCTACAACTCTTTCAACAGTTGCTTTAACAGAGCCTTTAGGAACTTCTTTACTAGAACTAGAGTCTTGATATGAACTATTAGATTCAACACTTACTTGACTATTACTAGATGTTGAGTCCTTAATTTGTGTTTGATTTGTAATTGTATTTTGGTCACCGTTAGAACATCCAGTAAATAATATAGATATTGCTAATGCCGATGACAGAAATATTGATTTTAATTTATTAAATTTCATAAGATTTCCCCCTACATTATAAGTTTATTACAAAATATTATTATAATATATTTATTATGAAATACCAATAAATAGCGTGAAAAATGTAATTTATTGACGGGAATATTTTGTTTAAGTTAAATAAAAAATTCGCTTCGCTCGAGCGACGTGTCGGCGAATCACTTCATTTCGCCAACGATGTATCCTTGCTACCGCTACGGATACATCCGTTGCTCAAAAATTTCATTTTTTACTTTTCTACATATATTGATATATATTATAAAATCCTAGTAAGTAAAAAAGTAAGTTAAATCACTGTTTTTTTCTATTTTATCCTTATAATATTTTTAGATAATTCATTAATACTATCAGATAAAATCTGCAACTTCCCCTCAATCCTCACAAGTAAATACATACTAAGAGCAATAGGAAAGCCTACAGAAGCTATCAAAGTTTGTAACTCTGAATTCATCTTAAGACACATCCTTTCAATACTTTTAATTAACAAAAAAGCTATGCCAAAAATTTAGACATAGCTTTTGTAAAGTAAACTTTTTATAATTCTAAATCATAAGGTGTAGTATCAGTAACAACAACCTTAGCCTCAACTATTGATGCTATATCAGCTCCATTAGGGGCAAAGATATTTTTAGCTACTACTAAATCCATAGCTGATTTTATCTCAGACTCAGTAATATCCTCTCTTGGGTCATCAACTGATAAAGAAACCTTCTTATCATCAGTAGTTTTAAAAGTCATAACAAGTCTTTTATTTATTTCCATATTCATTCCTCCTTAAATATAATAATTTGAAAAAGTAAATTTTTTAAGCTAAAGTAGTGTTATCTATCTTAGCTATTTCAATTGTAGAGTATTCTTGAAGCTCCATTAAAGCCTCTGCAACCTCATACACATTTTGTGCTGATGCATCAGGTTTAACTGATGAAAATGTCTTACTTTTAACCTTTGTTTTACCATCTACCATACCTAAATCTAGTTTTATTCTTAGACTTGATGGGTTTTGCATTTCATTAACTACCATATAGCCACCTCCAATTATTTTAAAAGATTAATATCTTCTTGATATTAAGTATAGAAACTATTGTGTTTGTTATATATTAAAATCTTTGAAGAAAATATTTTATAAAATATTAGCAAACGATAGTAGAGTAGATGAGATACTTGATGATATATCTTTTATATATTTTTCAGAAGCTAAATTTGATTCAACACTAGGGTTAGATATAAAGTCTATTTCTATTAATAATGCTGGCATTTTAGTTTTTCTAAGTACTGAAAACTTTTTTGATATTTTTACACCTCTGTTTAAAGTATTTATAGCCTTTGAAAGATTAGTGCATATGTTTTTAGATAATGTATATACCTTACTTTTTTCATCATAAACCCATACCTCACAACCCTTTGCTAGTTTATTAGTTGCAGCGTTCATATGTATACTTACAAAGTAGTCACATTTGTTTTCATTTGCCTTTTTACTTCTATAATCTAGGGAGTAGTATTTATCATCTTGTCGTGTCGTTATTACTTGCTGATTATGTTTTTCTAAGTTTTCTTTTATAATCATTCCTATTTTTAAAACTACATCACTTTCTTTTGTATTATAAGTTCCAACTGCTCCAGAGTCTTTTCCTCCATGTCCAAAGTCTAAATACCATTTCATATTTATACCTCCTTATATTATTTTAGTAATAGTTTAATATGGTGTTATTTAAGATAAATATTAAACTATTTGAAGAATTTAGTAGGAGGCTTTGTACTTATTAGAGAATGTATATAATATGTGTTTTAAAAAATATAAAATTATATAGGAGGATATTATGTTAGATAATTTAACTATAAATGATTTACCAGAGGGAGTTGTTGATGTTGTTGAGGTTATAGGTATGGATGCTTTTAAGAGTTTGGTTAAGTTTGCAGGAGGAAGTAATTTATATATACCTAATGAATCAAGTCTTGTTAAAGGGGCTAGAAACAGAATGATTAGGGAGAGTTTTGATGGTGATTATAAAAAGGTTTCTAGAAAGTTTGGAATTAGCACAGCTCAAGTTAGAAATATCATTAACTATAATCATAAATATTAATAAAAAATATATATAATTGAATCAAAGACGATTATAGACAATAATAGAATGAAGTTGAAATGGAAACTAGACTAAAAGTTTTATATTATTTTAGTCTAGTTTTTCCAATATGGACTACTTAGTTATTATAAATATTTAATATAATGATTCAATTTACATTCCAATATGGTTTATATAATAAAACATATCAGATAAATTTAGTAAAGTCAAATAGTAATACTTCTATAATATATAAAATCCATGAATTATTATTTTAAAATATGTAGATATATATAATATATGTGTGCTACCATTACAGTATAAAATACAAGAAGGAGGTATATATGAGATTTTATTTAACGTTTGAATTAGAAAAAAGTTCATTGCCAAAAGATTATAGAAGAATAATATTAAGCTATATAAAAAAGTCACTAACTGAAATTTTAGATGGTAGATATTACTCTCAATACTTTAAAGATAATATACAAAAAGATTTTTGCTTTTCATTAAAGTTACCAAAAGCTAAATTTACAAAAGATGAAATAATATTAGAAGATAATAGTATAAAAGTATTATTTACAAGTGATGACAGACAAAAAACAGGACTTCTTTTGCAACAGGCATTCATGAAACAGAAAAATAAAAAATTTTTAATAACAAATCAAAATTCAATCACTTTAAAACAAATTCATCAACAAAGAGAACAAAAAATAACAAGCTCAAAAGTAATATTCAAAACATATGGACTTTGTATCAGAGATCATAATAAAGAAACAAACAAAGATAATCATTATGTATATAGTGATGAAAAGTTTAATGAACAATTAAAAGTAGTTCTGAAAAATCAAATATCTCAAACAGGGTTTAGCAAAGATATAGTAGATAGTATTAAGTTTTCGCCTATAAATTGTAAAAAGGTTTTAGTAAAGCATTACGATACATATGTAGATACAACAGTAGGATCATTTTTATTAGAAGGAAATCCATTATTACTTCAGTATTTATATGATGTAGGCATGGGAAGTCGAAATACAATGTTTGGTTATTTAGATTTATTAACACAGGATTTGTAAAAGGAGGCATTTAAATGAAAACTATTTTAGAAAATAATACAGATTTTAATGTTAAATTAGAGCCTTCTGACTGGAGATTTTCTGCTGCTATAGTAGGTCTTTTAGAATATTTTGAATATATAGATACATTAGAAACTTCTTATAAAGTAGAAGATGAGTATATATTGTACAATAGTGAATTAATAACAAAAGAAAACTATTTAAAATTTGTAGAAAAAAAATATGGTGAAAATCTTCATCATAAGTATGTAGAACTTAACTTAGAACATTATAATCAAGATAATAATGAAAATGATAATACATATATTATAAAGTCAATAAATGAAAAACTATCTGGAAATACAATAATGAAAAAAATATTTAAGAAAATTAAATTTGATGGAACTAATAGAGATGAAATATTGTCTTTAGTTAATAAACATAGAGAAGAACTAATTCTTGAAACTTTTAGGAATAAGTCAGACATGTATAAAAATTACTGTAATACTAACCAATTATTTAATGAAAATCAGAAGTATTGTAGATTAGTAGGTTATTATATTGATGCACCTAAAAAAGGAAAATCAACAGGGTTTGGATTTAATATGAGTAGCTTTGTTGGACAAGACATACAAGAGTTTGACTTTATACCATTTGCATTTATAAATGATAGAGAATCTTTATTTATAAATGATAATTATGAAATAAATAGGTTAACTAGTGCAAAACAAGTTTTTCAAGAAAAAATAAAAGCTGACATTGAAAATTTAGAACTAGAAAATAAGTATAGAGGAATAAAATACTCGTTATTTAAAGGTATTATAGAATCATCTGATTTTATAGAATATGATGTAGAAGTTATAGTTAAGGACAGGGATAAAGATTATTTTGAAACATTATATATAAGAAAACAAAGTATAGACATATTAAAAAAAATAAATGAGAGAAAGATTGACTATAATTCATTATGTTTTTCTTATAAGATAAATGACAACTATTATATTGATATTTATAAAAAAGTAATGGAGTGTATATTAAATAATACGCTTTTAGATGACGTTATAGACTTATTATTAAAAGAAAAGAAAAACTACTATACAGTTTATCAATTAATAAATATAAATGATTTAATTAGAGGTGAAAAAATAATGGATGATAAGATTAGAAAAATAATTCATGCTTGTGCAAATGAAGTAAGGAATAAGATTCCAGAAAATAAATTAGAAAGCTACAGACAAAAACTTACTAGCTCAATAATATTTAAAGATTATGATAGAGTTTGCCAAATTTTATTACAATTATCAGGTTATTCAGACGTTTACTTTAGTTTTGCAGATGAACTATTCATGGATTTTGAAAAAAATAAAGACATTGCATATACATTTATAAATGCACTAGGTAAAAGTAATAAAATCAATGAAAATACTAATAAACAAAATTAATGAATAAATAGGGAGATAAGATTATGAAAAAGAAAGCTTTAACATTAACAGTAGTTGCAAATATGACTTCAAACTATTCTGAAGGATTAGGAAATATAGCAAGTGTACAAAAAGTATTTAGAAACAGAAAAGTATATACTATAAGAAGTAGAGAAAGTTTAAAAAATGCAATAATGGTTCAAAGTGGAATGTATGATGATTTACAAACTGAGATTATTGGAGATAGTAAGAAAAAAGTAAATCAAAAACAAGTAAGTCAAGAGTTAAATGCGTCAAATTGTAGAGCACTTGAAGGTGGATATATGAACACTAAAGGAACAACTAATATAAGAAAAAGTTCTTTCTACTTAACAGATGCAATATCTTGTGAGAGTTTTGTAAATGAAACAAGATTTCATAATAACCTATATTTAGCTACTAATCTAGCTAAGGCTAAGAATATAAACTTACAAGAAAAAGCGGGAGACGCTGGTCTTATGCCTTATCAATATGAATATGACAAGTCTTTAAAGGTATACAGCATAACAATAGATTTAGAAATGATAGGAAAAGATGAAAATTTTGAAAATGAAGCAAATTATAAAGAAGCTGATAATAAAGAAAAAGCAGATAGAGTAAATTCTATATTAGATGCAATAGAAAATTTAAGCCTTACAGTAAAAGGAAACTTAGATAATGCAGAGCCAGTATTTGTAGTAGGAGGATTATCTGATAGAAAAACACATTATTTTGAAAATGTAGTAAAAGTAGAAGAAGATAGATTAGTGGTATCTAAAGATTTAATAGAAAAAGTAGCGAAAGGATATAATGTAGGTTTATTAAGAGGGCAAACTTTTATAAACGAAGGTGAAATAGAAGAAAAATTAAATCCTATGAGTGTAATGAGCTTTTTTGATAAATTAAGAGAAGATGTAAATGCTTACTTTGAAATATAGAAGGTAGGTGAATACATGAAGGCTCTAAGAATTGTATTACATCAAGATAGTGCAAATTATAAAAAAGAAGAAACACTAGATAACAAAATGACTTATCCTCTGCCTCCAATATCTACTATAATAGGAGCTTTACATAGTGCTTGTAATTATAAAGAATATCACCCAATGGATATAAGTATTCAAGGTAAATTTGAGTCTATGCACAAAGAACCTTACACTGATTATTGTTTTTTAAATTCTACTATGGATGATAGAGGTATATTAGTTAAGATGAAAAATGAAGATTTTTTATCAAAAGCTTTTGATAAGGTTGCAAAACCAACTAAATCTCAAGGAAGTAGTTTTAGAAATGGAAATACAATACAAGTATATAATAAAGAGTTATTAGATGAATATAGAAGTCTTAAGGATTTAGCGGATAAGATAAAAAATTATAAAAATACAGAATTAAAAGAAAAACTAGACACAATAAAAAAAGAAAAAAATTCACTAGCATTAAAGAAAAAACAATTAGATAAAAAAAGTGAAGAATTTAAAATAATATCACAAAATGAAAAAGCAATTAAAGATAATGAAAAAAAATTAAAAGATGAAATAAAAGAGTATGAACAAGAAAATTATACAAAACCAATTTCAAAGTATAGATCATTAACCACATCTATAAAGTATTATGAAATCTTAAATAATATAGATCTTGTTATACATGTAAGAAGTGATGAAAATACTTTAAATGATATATTAGAGAACATATATAACTTAAAATCTATTGGTAGAAGTGAAGATTTTGTAGATGTTAAAGAAGCTAAAATAGTTGAGTTATATGAAGGTGACTGTGATGTAGATAATAATTTATCTATGTATCTAAACTATGAAGATGTAAAAGATGGATATATTTCACCTAAATATAAAGATGGTAAGACTATTAATGGAACTAAATATTATATAAATAAAAATTATGAAATAAAAGAAGGCAAAAGAGAATTTATTAAAAAGAAAGTTCTATACACATCTTATTGTGCAATAGAAGAAACTAGCGATAATATTTTTTTAGATAATACAGATGAAAAAAATTATATAGTAAACTTTATTTAAATAAAGCAGTAGGTTAATTACCCACTGCTTTAAAAGGAGTAAAATATGGTTAAAGATATATATTTTGATTTATTAGATGAATCAATAGTATCAAATATAAGAGAAAAAAAAGCAAAACCAAATAAGAGCATAATTGAACATACAAACGACTTATTAGATGTTTTAGAGATACTTTGGAATTTAGGATATATAAAAGAAGAAAGGATATATGAACTTATTCAAAAAGCTTGTATATACCATGATATAGGTAAAATAAATAAAGAATTTCAAAAAAGAGTAAAAAATAAAGGTATTAAATTTGATGAAAATAAAGAAGTTGCTCATAATGTATTGTCTTTATATTTCATAGATGAGAGCAAATTTAATAATAAAGAAGATTACCTTATTGTATCTAATGCAGTAGTTAATCATCATGACTATTGCGATATAGGACTAGCAATAAGAGAAAAATCAGATATAATAGAAAATTTATTAGAAGGGCTTGATCATAAAAAAGTTAAAAAAGTTATACCTGCGAAAATAGCTAGTATATCACAAGATATAGATGCAATAAAAATAAAAGGATACTTACATAAATGTGATTATAGTGCAAGTTCGGGATATACAGCAGAATATGAAAATAACTTTTTAGAAAAGTCATTAGAAAATGTACTTAACAAATGGAAACTAGATAATCAAGATGCAAGTTGGAATGAACTACAACAATATTGTATAGAAAATAAAAATGAAAATATTATAGCAATAGCTCAAACAGGTATGGGAAAAACAGAAGCAGGTCTACTTTGGATAAGCGATAATAAAGGATTTTTCATACTTCCAATAAGAACAGCTATAAATGCTATTTACGATAGAACTAAAAAATACATTTCTAGTTATGGTGGAAATTTAGAAGAACAATTAGGATTATTACATTCAAGCTCATTAGAATACTTATTATTACAAAGTGAGGATGACAAATATGATGATAAAGATGAATATATAGATAAAAAGGAAGACAAGGAAATAATAGAATATGAAAAAATAGCAAAGCAATTATCTCTTCCTATCAATGTATCCACTATAGACCAACTATTTGACTTTGTATATAAGTATCCAGCATATGAACTAAAATTAACCACATTATCATACTCGAAAATAGTAATAGATGAAATACAAATGTATGGTCCAGATTTACTAGCTTATTTAGTGTATGGATTAGAGCGTATAGTAGAACAAGGTGGAAAAGTGGCAATTTTAACAGCTACACTACCTCCATTTGTAAAAGAGTTACTAAGTAAAAGTATTAAATTTAAAATAAAAGAAGATGGATTTACTGATAATTCTAAAAGGCATAATCTAAAGATTTTAGATAAAAGAATAGACTCTAACGATATATGTAACAAATATAGGGAAAATGAAAAGTTAAATAAAAGTAATAAAATATTAGTGGTATGCAATAGTATTACGCAAGCTCAAAATTTATATGAAGAAATAAGTGATATTTTAGGAAATAAAAATTTACATATATTACATAGTAAGTTTATAAAGGGACAGAGATTATCAAAAGAATCTGAAATTATAGAATTTGGAAAAACATATAAAGATAATAAAAGTAATGAACTAGACAAGCAAAGTGGAATATGGATATCTACATCTATAGTAGAAGCAAGTTTAGACATAGATTTTGATTATTTATTTACAGAATTACAAGACTTAAATTCACTATTTCAAAGACTAGGTCGTTGTAATAGAAAAGGAAAAAAAGATAGTAGTGAAAATAATTGCTATATTTATACTCAAATAGATGAAAGAAGTTTTATAAATGGAGATAGGGGATACATAGATAAAGATATATTTGAATTATCTAAAGAAGCTATAAGTTTATGGGAAGGGCAAATCTCAGAAAAAGAAAAAATAGAATTAATAAATAAATATCTTACTATGGATAAAATAAAAAATAGTAACTATATAACACAATATAAACATACATATAACTTCATAAAAAATCTAACTCCAGATACATTTAAATCAGATGAAGTTAAGTTAAGAAATATACTATCTAAAGATATAATACCAAGTCCAATTTATCATGAATATAATGGTGACATTAAAGAATTAGAAGAAAAGTTAAAAGATAAATCTTTAAATTCACCAGAAAATAAAGGATACAAATTAAGGTTACAAAATGACTTAAAAAAATATACAGTATCTGTTCATCCAAATCATATATCAAATTACTATAGAGCATTAAAAAATGGATTAGCTATAAGATATGATAATGTAAGAGTAAGTGACTATGAGTATATACCCGTTATAGAATGTGAATATACTGAACTTGGCTACAGACAAAAGAAGTTTGTAAATCAAGACAATATTAATACAAATATTAGCAATATAGATGATTTTATATTTTAAATAAGTATAAGCATTATGATAAAGAGGTGTATTAGAACTTTAATATCATATGTAAACACTCTAGTTTATACAAAAGTATTAAGTGCAATATATAATACACAATTAAATCCAACAGTAAGCTATTTACATGAGCCTGGAAGTAGAAGATTTTCATTAAGTCTAGATATAGCGGAAATATTTAAACCTATAATAGGAGATAGATTAATATTTTCTTTATTAAATAAGAAACAAATAACAGAAAAAAGTTTTACAAAAGGTCTTAATTATTTACATCTAACAAAAGAAGCATCAAGGACAATAGTAGCTGAATTAGATAAGAAGTTACAAACAACTATAAAGCATAAAGAGTTAAATAAAAATGTGTCATATGAATACTTAATGAAGCTAGAGTGTTATAAGTTAATAAAGCATTTATTAGGCGAAAAAGAGTATGAACCATTTAAAATATGGTGGTAATAGGAGAAGTTCATTATGTATGTGATTTTAGTTTATGATATAAAAAGTGATGAAGGTGGACAAAAAGTATTAAGTAAAACTTTTAAAACGTGCAAAAAATATTTATCACATATTCAAAACTCAGTTTTTGAAGGTGAGTTATCAAATTCGCAAATTGTTAAGCTACAATATGAATTAAATGGTATAATAAGAAGAGATAGAGATTCAATAATTTTATTTAAGAGTAGAAATGAAAGATGGTTAGAAAAAGACATGTGGGGAGTGAAAGAAGACAAGACGAGTAACTTTATTTAGTTGTCTACCTAATATAGTGTAAAAATTAGTATACATAGACAAAGATAGCTGATACAATAGATACAGGCAATAAATAATGTTTTTTTGTAGATAGAAAGAGATTATATAGCCTAAATGTTTTTAGGTAGACAAAATATATATCTGAATAGATTAGAAAATCAAATATTGATATCAAACGGATTAAAGTAGAACCATATTGGAATGTAAATATAGCTAATAAAACTTTAGAATACTTCGAAGAATATAATTAAAGTAGAACCATATTGGAATGTAAATAATGAAATGTTAGTTTTATTAGCGAAAGTACGAAGTATTAAAGTAGAACCATATTGGAATGTAAATGTGTCTAGTAATACATTCCCTATACTCATTGCTAAGATTAAAGTAGAACCATATTGGAATGTAAATTCTTTAGCAGTATACTCTGCAAATTGCTCTTCATTAAAGTAGAACCATATTGGAATGTAAATCGAAGAAGTTGCAAATGCTTTAGGTATGTCAGCTAGTGCAATTAAAGTAGAACCATATTGGAATGTAAATATTAAAAATATTAGTATGAGCAAAGAAGAATTTGACATTAAAGTAGAACCATATTGGAATGTAAATATTAAAAATATTAGTATGAGCAAAGAAGAATTTGCCATTAAAGTAGAACCATATTGGAATGTAAATTTGGTCTTAGCTCTTTAAAATAATTTAAAGTTAAGAATTAAAGTAGAACCATATTGGAATGTAAATGAAAAGAAAGCTAACGTGTATCCTAGAAGTGGAATGTATTAAAGTAGAACCATATTGGAATGTAAATTTATTTTTCGGAGGATAAGACTGATTTAGATAATTTAAATTAAAGTAGAACCATATTGGAATGTAAATAAAGATGCTCTAGTTGATAAAGCTATATCTGAAACTATTAAAGTAGAACCATATTGGAATGTAAATACTTTTTCTAAAGGTGTAGGGCTTAAAATAGTTAATATTAAAGTAGAACCATATTGGAATGTAAATTCTGATATTGCAGAAGTTTTTACACCTTGAGAATTAATTAAAGTAGAACCATATTGGAATGTAAATAGATACAGTAAAGGATTTAGAAGAAGAAATAGATAAATTAAAGTAGAACCATATTGGAATGTAAATTTTTTAAATGTTGCTTTTAAAGAGCCCGATTCATTAGATTAAAGTAGAACCATATTGGAATGTAAATATGAATAATTATAAATTACTATAACTTTCCTTTTAGAATTAAAGTAGAACCATATTGGAATGTAAATATTGCACAGATACAAGAATTTAACTTTATGTATTTTATTAAAGTAGAACCATATTGGAATGTAAATGGTATAAAACACTTAGGTTTGTTAATAATAGGTTTAATTAAAGTAGAACCATATTGGAATGTAAATGGGGAAATAAGAGGGAATAAATTAATATTCAATAATATTAAAGTAGAACCATATTGGAATGTAAATTCTACATTTACATAAATTTCTTTAGCTTTCTCTATAATTAAAGTAGAACCATATTGGAATGTAAATTTTAGCAATGAGTATAGGGAATGTATTATTAGACAAATTAAAGTAGAACCATATTGGAATGTAAATTTGTTTCTGCTAAAGCTATTACAATATTTTGTATTTTATTAAAGTAGAACCATATTGGAATGTAAATAGTGTTGTATTGATATTACATTTTATAGTATTTGGCATTAAAGTAGAACCATATTGGAATGTAAATATCATTGTGCCAATTATACCTATTCCAACAGGTAGTAATTAAAGTATGTCCATATTGGAACAAAATATTGCTATAAGAAATTATATCTTTATACATAAGTCTATAAATTATAATATATTAAATATAAAGAAGCATAATTACATATAAAAATTTGATAATAATAAATCTATATAGTTATTTAAAAGACCATAGGTAGCAAATCACTACCTATGGTCTAAATTTATTACTTATTACAATTTTTAATCATATAATCTATATTTGTCATAACACCAATACGTTTATTAGACTTTACAACAGCACGAGCACCACCAACAATCTTATTATCTTGAATTATAGGAGTACCACTCATACCTTGAACTATACCACCGCGGTGTTTTAACAAATCTTTATCAACAATCTTTATTTGAGAAACATACTTTCCAACTTGAGCTATCTCAATCTCATGCATCTTTAATTCATTAGTTACAGGAGACTTACAATATAAATAAGCAGTACCTACCTTTGGAGTACCTATCTCTAAAGCTAAATTAGGATTATATGTGTAATTTTCAAAATTTCCACATATACCACCATCTCCAGTACCAGTAAATTTACCTATCTTATCACCATCTGCACTTGTAACTAAATAACCAGTATTAAATAGTGTATTTTTCTTTGCTTGAATATAAGATGTTTTATAAATAGCATTATCTAAAAAATCAAAAGGCATTTGTTCATCTTTTAAATTGTGAGATAACCCTATAAAATTACCATTAGAATCAATTGCTGTTACAGTTCCTAGATAAAATGAATAATAACCAAATTCAAAATCTCTAAGATCATCAGATGTTATATCCATTGATTTAACTTTTCCATTTCTATAACAAGTAGCTTTTAAAGGTAAATTTTCAACCTTCATAGTTTTTTCTATATTTTTACGATTAGGAATAATTTCCTCACCGTTTAATTTTATAGACAATAATATATCTGATTCTTTTAAGGTTTTATTACGATTTAGCTTACTTGTTACTATAGGATATTTTAGCTTTACACCTAATTCAACAACTTCACCAGAGGGCATAAGTTTTGTATTTTTAGATACTGGCTTTTCATCACAAAATACAAAAGATGAACCTAGTAAAATCATTATTAATGTGGTTGAAAGAACTTTCTTTAAAATGCTAAGTTTTCTGTCATTCATTCAATCAACTCCTTTTTTAGCATTATAATTTATTTATAGTTTTGCTTAAAGTTACATAAAATATATTGGGATATAATGACTTTTACAAAATACCAATTTAATATTTAAAAAACAAATATATTATCTTTCTAAGTAGTCAGATAAGAATATATTAGCATTGTGTTGAAATTCATTACTGCTTTCAACTAGTAAATATTGACTTATATTAAAATCATTGACATTAATATTATAAGTAAAAATATACTTTTCTAATATATTTACAAATGCAACTCGATTTGATTCAGTAGGTATTCTTATATATGTTTTTAATCTTTCTAAATCACAACTGCTAATTTCAATTTTATTTTCTTTAAATTTTTTTGATAAATCAATAAAAAAGTCTTTTTGTATATCAACATATCTATGTAATAGTCGCATCATTTTTATTACCTCCAAATTATTAAACTTAAATTTAAAATAATTGTCCTAGAAAGAGTATTTACCAAATTTATAAAAATAAATCGAACTATAAATATATATGTGATTATTAAACTTATAATACTAATAAGCTAAAATAATATATAAAAGTAATTTGAAATATATGGTAAAATGTAATAAGAATATATTTTAAAAATATAAAGGGAGAAATATTTTATGGTTGAAAAATTTATGTTATTAAGTAATGGAGTAAAAATACCATCAATAGGATTTGGTACATATAAATCAGGGGATGATGAAGAAACAGCTAAAATAATAAAAAATGCTTTAAATTTAGGATATAAAATGATAGATACTGCTTCATTTTATAACAATGAAGTAGGTATAGGTAATGGTATAAAAGAAAGTGATATAGATAGAAAAGATATATTTATAGTAACTAAACTTTGGAATGATGATCATGGTTATGATAATACTATCGAGGCTTTTAATAAATCATTAAATAACCTACAAGTAGATTACATAGATTTATATTTAATACATTGGCCAAATAAATTAAATGCTGAAACTTGGAGAGCCTTTGAACATTTATATGAGACAGGAAAGGTAAAAGCTATAGGAGTATGTAACTTTAAAGTTGAGCATTTAGAAGAATTAAAGAAAACTGCAAAAATAATGCCAATGGTAAATCAAGTAGAGATTCATCCTTTTAGTACTAAAAATAATATTATTAACTACTGCAAAGATAATAATATTAAAGTAGTTGCATGGAGCCCTATAAGTAGAGGAAGAGTACTATCTAATGACTTAATGATTGATTTATCACAAAAATATAAAAAATCAATAGTACAAATAGTACTAAGATGGCATATGCAAAAAGGAGTTATACCTATACCAAAGTCATCAAATGAAAACAGAATAAAAGAGAATATGGACATATTTGATTTTGAAATTTCTAGTGAAGATATGAAAGCAATAGATTCATTAGATGAAGGGGATGATATGTCAGTAACAACACCACCATTAAATACTATATATGAAGAAGTAAGATAAACTATAATGCTTTAAAATCTGTGTATTAAAGTAATATCAATATATTTAGAAAAGTAAAAATTGATAAAATACTTTAGATACAAGTATTTAGTTAATGTTATAAGTATAATAAAGGTCTTAATTGTTATAAATTATTCACTGAATTTACTATATATATTAGAATTTAATTAACTAACTTACATCTTTATTTGTGATGCTTAGAATTGTACCATAAATAAAGATTTAAAATAGAATAATATAGTATGATTTAATGTAAAATAGTGTATAAGTTAAAATTACAACTAAATATTAGCAAAAGATAAAATAGGATACATTGAATCAGAACTTTTTTATTCATATTGACATAAAATTATTAAACTTATATAATATAATTAAAACTTAATAAATCTTCAGGGCAGGGTGAAATTCCCTACCGGCGGTAAAGCCCGCGAGCCTATATGGCATGATTCGGTGAAATTCCGAGGCCGACAGTAAAGTCTGGATGGAAGAAGATAAAATAAATGCAAGATATAGTGAAATTATATGGCTATTCTTTATTAGTGTTACTTATGCTCTGAAATATTTTATATATTTCAGAGCTTTTTATATGATAATTTGTATTGTGAATATAAATAATTACTAATTTGTATAGTGAATATTATTTGAATTATTTTGTATGATACTTAGTTTGTTGTTTATTCTGAAAAGTATATAAAGTTTAAATAGCAAAATATGTATATTTAGCCCTGAGTATATTAATACTTAGGGCTTTCTTTGTATATGTCCGAATTTTATTAAGTGTATTAAAATTAGGAGGATAAAAGTTGGATAAGTATTATATGGATATTGCATTACATTTAGCAAGAAAGGGAGCTGGCAAAGTGAATCCTAACCCATTAGTTGGTGCAGTTATTGTAAATGATGGGAAAATAATAGGTAAAGGGTATCATGAAAGCTATGGTAAAGCTCATGCAGAAATAAATGCATTTAAAGATGCAGAAACAGAATTAATAGAAGGGTCTACCATGTATGTAACTTTAGAGCCATGTTCGCATTATGGGAAGACACCACCATGTGTAGACCAAATAATTGAAAATAGAATTAAAAGGGTTGTCATTGGCATGGTTGATCCCAATCCTTTGGTATCAGGAAAGGGTGTTAAAAAATTACAAGAAGCAGGAATTGATGTAACTGTAGGAATACTAGAAGATAAATGTAAAAAATTAAATGAAGTATTTATTAAATACATTACAAAAAAGAAACCTTTTGTTGTATTAAAAACTGCAATGTCATTAGACGGTAAAATATCTACTACTTCAGGAGAATCAAAATGGATTACAGACAAAGAAGCAAGAGAAAATGTTCATATATTGAGAAATGAATTAACAGCAATAATGATTGGGATAGATACAGTTATTATTGATAATCCAGAGCTTACTTGTAGAATTCCAAATGGAAGAAATCCAATTAGAATAGTTGTAGATAGCAACCTAAGAATCCCATATGACTCTAAAATATTACAAACTGCTAAGAAATTTAAAACAATAATAGCAACTACTGAAAAAGCTAGAAAAGAGAAAATTCATAAACTAAAAGACTTAGGGATAATAGTAATAGAAACTAAATCTAAAAATGAAAAGGTAGATTTAAAAGACTTAATGCATAAATTAGGAAATCAAAATATAGACAGCATTCTTTTAGAAGGTGGATCAACATTAAATTACTCAGCCTTAGAAAGTGGAATTGTTGATAAAATTTTAGTTTATATAGCTCCTAAAATAATAGGTGGAATGAAATCTAAAACTCCTGTAGGAGGGAGTGGTATTAGCCATCTTAAAGATGCTTTTAAGGTAAGAGAGCTATCCACATCAATTATTGGAAAAGATATTTTACTTCAAGGTTATATAGAAGGAGATGAGTCTTAAGTGTTTACTGGGATAATTGAAGAAATAGGTTTAATAGAAGGAATTAAAAAGGGTGAAAAATCATCAAAACTAGTAATTAAGGCAAATATAGTTCTAAATGATATACATATAGGAGACAGTATTTCCACAAATGGAGTTTGTCTTACTGTAACTAATATATATGAAAATAAATTTGAGGCTGATATTATGGCAGAGACATTAAGAAAAAGTAATCTAGGGAAACTTAATATTGGAAGCAAGGTAAATCTTGAGAGGGCCTTAAGCATTCAAAGTAGATTAGGTGGGCATATAGTAAGTGGACATATAGATGGCACAGGGAAAATTATATCTTTTGTAAAAGAAGATAATGCTATATGGGTTACTGTAGATGCTTCTACGGATATATTAAAATATGTAGTACATAAAGGTTCTATCACTATAGATGGAATAAGCTTAACAGTGGCTTATGTAGATGATAGTTGCTTTAAAGTTTCGATCATTCCTCATACAGCAAGTGAAACAACATTGATAAGTAAGAAGATAGGAGATACTGTAAATCTTGAATGTGATTTAATAGGGAAATATGTGGAAAAGCTTTTGGGATTAGAAGGAAATAAAAAAGATGATAGTAAATGTTCATTAAATGAAGAGTTTCTAAGAAGTAATGGTTTTTTGTAAGGGAGGAGAAAGAGAAATGTTTAAATTTAATAGTATTGAAGAAGCTTTAGAGGATATTAAAGCAGGTAAAATAATTATAGTTATTGATGATGAAGATAGAGAAAATGAAGGAGACTTGTTAATGGCGGCAGAATACGCTAATGCTGAATCAATAAACTTTATGGCTACCCACGGTAGAGGTCTAATTTGCATGCCAATAGAAGAGAATAAAGCTAAAGAATTAAATCTACATCCTATGGTGAAGAATAATACAGATAATCATGGTACAGCTTTTACTGTTTCTATTGATCATATTGATACAACTACAGGAATATCAGCTTATGAAAGAGCGTTAACTATAAAAAAGGTCTTAGAATCTAATGATTCCAATGAATTTAGAAGACCAGGACATATATTTCCACTTATAGCTAAATCAGGAGGTGTTTTAAAGCGAGTTGGACATACTGAAGCTGCTGTAGATTTACCAAAACTTGCAGGATTAAAGCCAGCGGGAGTTATATGTGAAATTATGAGTAAAGATGGAACTATGGCTAGAACACCAGAATTGATTGAATTTGCAAAGGAACATCATCTTAAGATAATTACTATTGCTGATTTAGTAGCATATAGAAGAACAAAGGAAAAGCTGGTAGAAAGAGTTGTTGAAATTAATATGCCGACAAAATACGGTGATTTTAGAATGTATGGTTTTGTAAATAAGCTAAATGGAGAACATCATGTAGCTTTAGTTAAAGGTGATATTAGTGATGGAAAATCAGTATTAGCAAGGCTTCATTCTGAATGTTTAACAGGAGATGCATTAGGTTCTAAAAGATGTGACTGTGGAGAACAATATGAGGCAGCCATGAGAAAAATAAGTGAAGAAGGAAGAGGAATACTTCTATATATGAGACAAGAAGGAAGAGGAATAGGGCTTATTAATAAGCTAAAGGCATATGCTCTTCAAGATCAAGGATATGATACTGTAGAGGCAAATATTATGTTAGGTTTTCCTGCAGATATGAGGGATTATGGAATTGCTGCACAAATATTTAATGACTTAGGTGTTGAAAAATTAAAGCTTATGACAAATAATCCTAGGAAGCTTAATGGATTAAGTGGTTATGGAATTGAAGTTGTTGATAGAGTTCCAATTCAAATGAATCATAACGAGAAAAACGAATTTTATTTAAAAACAAAACAAGAAAAATTACAGCATATGCTTAATTATTAGAAATTAATTAATTTTAAAATAATATAAACAAAAACTGGAGGAAGTAAAAATGAAAATGATAGAAGGAAATTTAGTAGCACAAGGTCTTAAGATTGGTATTGTAGTAGGGAGATTTAACAATTTTATAGTTTCAAAGTTATTAGAAGGCGCATTAGATGGACTAAAGAGACATGGAGTAGATGAGAATAATATTGAAATAGCTTGGGTACCAGGTGCTTTTGAATTACCATTAATAGCAAAGAAGATGGCTCAAAATGATAAATATGATGCTGTAATATGTTTAGGTGCCGTTATTAAAGGATCAACACCTCACTTTGATTATGTATGTGCAGAAGCTTCAAAGGGAATAGCATCTGTTTCATTATCTACAGAGAAACCTGTAATATTTGGGGTACTAACTACAGATACAATTGAACAGGCTATAGAAAGAGCTGGAACAAAAGCTGGAAATAAAGGTTATGATGCTGCAGTAACTGCCATAGAAATGGCCAATTTACTAAAGCAGTTTTAATGTGATGATAAGTTTGATGAACAATATTAATCTATTACGAACTAAATGTATAGGAGCATATGCTCCTATTTTTATTGAAAAAATGAAAGATATTATTTACTAAATTTCCTAGTAGGGAAAAAGGAAAACTTAAAAAAATAAAATAAATAAACAACTAATAATATATACAAATCTACATAAATGAAATAAAATAGTATTATTATACTAAAGATAATAACAAAAGGAGAATATATGGAAAATTTATTCGATTTTTTAGAAAATAAAAGTAAAGAAGAAAAACAAGAAAATATAATATTAGAAACTCAAACTATAGATATATCTACTACACAAAAAACTAAGTATATTATAGATGAAGAACACTTAAAACATTTAGAAAAAGTTAAAATAAGTTTATATAATGAAGATGAAATAAAGGCATCAGGCCTAGAAAGAAAAGATTATATAAGATTAAATAGTTATGTTGGCTCTAGATTAAATACAGATTTAAGAGCTAAAAACAATCCTATAAAAGAAGTAGAAGTTAAAATAGAATTAGTTGAAGAAAACTATTTAGACTCACTTGAAGAAGTTGAAATGGATGAAAATATATTTAATGAAGATAATGGTATAAAAGAAAATAAAATGTTAATAGTTGATGGGTCATCACTTTTATCAACAAGTTTTTATGCAACAGCAAGAGACTTACTATTTGCAAAAACAGAAGAACAAAAAGAATTTGCATATACAAAATTAATGAAATCTCCAGATGGAGAATATACAAATGGAATATATATGTTCTTTAAAACATTACTACCATTAATTGAAAGTCAAAAGATAACACATTTAGCAGTTGTACTTGATAGAAGTAGAAACACATTTAGACGAGAAATTGACCCAGAATACAAAGCAAATAGAAGTGAAACACCATATCCACTTAAAAGTCAATTTAAGTTATTAACTGAAATACTACAAGAAATGAATATACCAGTATTTTCTCATACTGAATATGAAGCAGATGACTTTGCTGGAAGTTTAGTTAAGAAATTTGAAAAAGATATACCTATATATTTACACACTAAAGATGAAGACTATATTCAATTAGTATCAGAAAACACTAAATTATGGATGGTAACAAGCAAAGCAGATGATATGTATAAAGAAATTGGTATAGATAAAAAAGATATAAATGTTCCAAGCGGGATATTTGAATATACACCAGAGTATGTTAAACACTTTAAAGGAATAGAGCCAATTCAAATTATAGATGCAAAAGCTATAGAAGGAGATAAGTCAGATAATATAAAAGGTGTTAAAAATGTAGGACCAACTTCATCTAGACCTCTTATAGCACATTATGGTTCTATAGAGGAAATATATAAAAATATAGAAAACTTAAGCAAAGATGAAGAAAAATAACTTTTAACATTCTTTAAAGAAAATTTAGGTATAAAAAGATCTCCTTTAAAAAACTTATTACAATATAAAGAAGATGCAATTATTAGTAAAAAGTTAGCAACTATAAAAACTGATATAGAAGAAATACAAAATATGGATTTAGATAGTTTAGCCTTAAATATAGATAATGAAAAGATGCATGAAATATTTATGAATCTAGGAATGGTAAGTTTAGTTAAATAAATTTATCATAAATGATTTGGAGGAAATAAATGACTTATAAATTTGAAGCAATAATACAACAAGTTGAGAATAAAGATGCAACCTTTATAGAAATACCTTTTGATGTAGAAAAAGAATTTGGTGCTAAAAGAGTAAAGGTAAAGGCTAAATTTGATAATGTAGATTATAGAGGGTCTATAGTAAGAATGGGTATGCCATGCTTTATGATAGGGCTTACAAAGGAAATAAGAAAGAAAATAGATAAAGGTATAGGAGATACTGTATCTGTAGAGATAGAAAAAGATGAAGAAGAGCGTATTGTTGAAATACCTATAGAATTTGAAAGTATGCTTAACAAAAACAATAATGCTAAAGAGCTTTATGATAGTCTATCATACTCTCAAAAGAAAAAATATATAACTTGGATAACATCAGCTAAAAAGGAAGAAACTAAAATAAAGAGAATGAATGAGGCTTTGCTAAAACTAGAAGGTAAAGTGAAATTATAATATACAAAATATAAATGCCTTTATATCAGTAGATTTTAATCTGGTATAAAGGCATTGTTTATATTGAATTACTAACTTAGAGTATCTACTATAAATATTTAATACCTTTCAGTTAAATTTCTACTTGATAGCAAATCTAGAACTAGTTTACATTTTATAAAGTTTTATATAAATATTATTAATTACAATATGTACATTGTACACATTAGTATCAGTTATATTAAGTGTAGCTATATATTGTAAATATTTTGAAATTATGTCGAATATTAAAATAATTAAATAATATTTTATAAAAAATTTAAAAATATATTGACAGTTTTGCAAAAAAATGTAACAATAAGAAAAACAAGAAAAACTTTAATTTGGTCCAGAGAGACTAAAAAGATATTTGAATAGTTTAAAGTATAAATGAACGACTATCCTTTTATCTCTTTAGGTAAAAGGATTTTTTATTGCAAATATCTTTTAACTTTGGAAGACATCATATGTGGAGGTTAAGAAGATGACATTTAAAAAATTAGCAACATTAGCAATGGCAACAGTAGTATCAGCATCATTATTAGTAGGATGCTCAGGAAGTAAAGAAAGTGCAAAAGATGATAAAATAACTGTAGCAATGATAACAGACGTAGCAGGAGTAAACGACCAAAGTTTCAACCAAAGTGCATGGGAAGGACTTCAAAGAGCTGAAAAAGAATTAGGTATAGAAGTTAAGTACTTAGAATCAAAGCAAGATTCAGACTATGCAACAAACATAGAAACATTAGTTGATGAAGATGTAGATTTAATACTTGGAGTAGGTATGAAATTAGCTGAGGCAATAAAAGAAGGTGCTGAATTATATCCAGAACAAAACTTTGTATTAGTTGATGAAGAATTAAAAGATGCTAGCAATGTAAAGAGTATATTATTTAAAGCTGAAGAATCAGCATACTTAGCAGGTTTAATAGCAGGTAAAACTACTAAAACAAATAACGTAGGATTTATAGGTGGTATGGAATTACCAGTTATAGATACTTTTAAATATGGATTTATGGCAGGAGTAAAAGCAGCTAACCCAGATGCTAAAGTTCAATCTCAATATGCAAACTCATTTACAGATCAAGCAAAAGGTAAAGCTATAGCTAACCAAATGTACTCAAACGGTGCAGACATAGTATTCACTTGCGGTGGAGACGTTGGAACAGGTGCTATAGAAGCAGCTAAGGAAAATGGTAAATATGCAATAGGTGTTGATAGAGACCAAAGTGATTTAGCACCAGAAAATGTATTAACTTCAGCTATAAAAAGAGTTGATGCAGGTGTATTTGAAACAGTTAAATCATATATAAATGGAACATTCGAAGGTGGAACAACTACAACTTATGGATTAGAAGAAAATGCAGTAGGTGTACCTGACACTACTAAAAACTTAGTTTCTCAAGAAATATTAGATTTAGTTGAAGAAACAATTACAAAGTTAAAGAATAAAGAAATAACAGTTCCTAAGAACGAAGAAGAATATAACGCTATGGTTAAATAGTTAATATAAAATAAAAAGGCTAGAAATAAGATTTTGTATAAAACTTATCTCTAGCCTTTTTTACGCTTAAGGATATTATAATACTTAAAAAAATGTGGATAACTTCTGAATGTAAGTAATATCAATCAACTGGTTTTGAGCGTAAAAAAGATTTTGAAATGCTTCGCCCACGCAGTGGCTCAAGCAACGGACGAAGTCGTTGGCGACATGAAATGTTTCGCCGACACGTCGCTCGAGCGAAGCGAATTTTTTATATATTTTAGTTGACATAGATAAAAAAATAATATATTATTTAATTAACGATAGTGATAATTATTATCAATTAATTGATAAATATATTAAATAATATGGAGGAAAAGGAATGAAAATAGTATATTGGTCAGGGTCAGGTAACACTGAAAAAATGGCAAATTTAATAGCACAAGGGATAAAAGAAAATGGAGTAGAAGCTCAAGTAATAGACGTATCTCATGCTAATTCAGATATATTTAATGATGAAGACATAATAATATTAGGGTGCCCAGCTATGGGAGCAGAAATGCTAGAAGAATGTGAATTTGAACCATTTATAGAAAGTATATCAAGTAAGGTATCAGGGAAAAAAGCAGTACTGTTTGGCTCTTATGATTGGGGCGATGGTGACTGGATGAGAGACTGGATGAGCAGAATGGAAGAGTATGGTTGTGATGTAATATTTGATGGTCTTATAATACGCGAAGCATTAGAAGATGATTGCACAGAGTGTTTAGAGTTAGGTAAAAAAATTGCAGGAATGTTAGTTAAGTCATCTAACTAATATTAATAAAACACTTATATTTAAAAGTAAACCTTTTATCTATAAGTGTTTTTATTTATTTAAATTTATTAATCTTATTTAAAATATCATATAATTTAACTTTAAAACCTAATAAAATAAGTTTTATAATTTTATATCTATCTAAATATTAAAATTATGAGTATAATAGAGATTAACGCTAAAAATGAAAGGACATTAAAAATGTACTCAAATTTAATAGAAGAAATAATAAGATCTCATATAGATAAAAATAAATTTAATACAGGATTTTCTTTCTTTAAAAGAAATTTAGTTATAAATGATTATTCAAAAGTAGATGGTGATAATATAACTTTTTATGCAACTGTAATAGATGAAAATCATAGAAACAACTACACAGCAATAATAAGTATAAACACAAAAACAAGAGTAATATCAAATATGAGTTGTGATTGTCACAGTTTATTATCAAACACTAAACCTCAAATATGTAGCCACATAGTAGCTACAGTATTAAATGGATTAGAGAATTTAAATAAAGAAACTAATGACGAATATATAGACGAAAATATAACTATAAATCCTAATATAACTCTGGATATATCTCAATCAAGAAATGGATATATGGGTATGAAGCTAGATATAGAGGGAGTAGATTCAAATGAATATAGAGATATATTTAGCTCATATAAAAATAATAATAGATTGTATAGAATGAAAAATGGAGCTTATTTAGACTTAAAAGATAAGGACATAGAACAAGCATTTAAATTAATAGATATATTAAATATATACAATGACTTTGATAATATGAAAATACCAAATAACAAAGCTATATACTTAGAAAAACTTATAGAAGATGAAGACTTAAGCTTTGTAAATGGTAGTAAATATGTATCTAATGTAGTTAAGAAATTTGATAAAGTTAAAAGTAAAAATTATGAAGTTCCAAAAGATTTAAATGCAACCCTTAGAGACTATCAAGTAAGCGGATTTGAGTTCTTTAAAACTTTATCAAATTATCAGTTTGGAGGAATACTAGCTGATGAAATGGGTCTAGGTAAAACTATACAAACAATAGCTTTTTTACTATCTAATAAAGATAAAAAGAATATAGTAATAACACCAACAGCCCTTATATACAATTGGAAAAATGAATTAGAAAAATTTGCTCCAACATTAAAAGTTGGACTTTTACATGCAGCAAAAAGTGAAAGAGAAAAGATATTAGATAATATAGATAACTACGATGTTATACTAACTACTTATACAACTTATAAAAATGATATAGATAAATATAAAAATATAAACTTTGATTATTGTATTATAGATGAAGCCCAAAACATTAAAAATCCAGACGCAATTATTACAAAAGCTATAAAAAATGTAAATGCTAAAGTTAAATTTGCATTAACTGGAACACCTATAGAAAATAACTTAATGGAACTTTGGTCAATATTTGACTTTATAATGCCAGGATACTTATATAATAAATCAAAGTTTAAAAGTATATTTGTAAATAACGATAAAAATATTATAGAGCTTAAAAATCTTATAAAACCGTTTATACTAAGAAGAACTAAAAAAGAAGTTATAACAGAATTACCAGATAAAATAGAGCAAAAAATTATAATAGACTTAGAAAAAGAACATAAAAGAGCATATAAAGGATATGTAAACCTTATAACTAGAAAAATAAAAGAAAATAATCAAGACAATATAACTGTATTTTCATATTTAACAAAATTAAGACAACTATGTTTATCACCAGAACTTATGGTTAAAAACTACCAAGGTAAAAACTCTAAGTTAGATGTTTTAATTAACATTATAAATGATTCAAGTGATGAGAAAATATTAGTATTCTCTCAATTTACAAAAGTACTAGAAGTTATAGGTAAAAGATTAAACGAAGAAAATATACTATATAGCTATTTAGACGGTAAAACTAGTGCAAAGGATAGAGTAAAGCTAGTAGAAGAATTTAATACAAATAATAATAAAGTATTCTTAATATCTTTAAAAGCTGGAGGAACAGGTTTAAACTTAACAAGTGCAAACATAGTAGTTCACTTTGACCCATGGTGGAATCCAGCTATTGAAGATCAAGCAAGTGATAGAGCCCATAGAATTGGTCAAAAGAATGTAGTTAATGTAATAAAGCTTATAGCAAAAGGTACAGCAGAAGAAAGAGTAATAAACTTACAAGAAACTAAAAAAGAGCTTATAGAAGATGTTATTAATGGAAACTTAGACAATAGCTCTACATTAAAGAATTTATCTAAAGACGATATAATAGATTTATTTATGAGTTAAAATATAACACTTATGTATTAATTTTTACATTAAAAAGGATTATAACTTATCAAAGCTATAATCCCTTTTATTATTCTAAATTCAATTTTTTATCTAATATATAAGTTGTTGCAAAGAATAATACTAATATTATAATTATATTAATTACTATGGCTATATTAAGACCTTTAGAAACAATAGATGTTACACTATTAATTGCATAATTAATATTATCAATAGCTTCAATATTTACAGAAGCATCATTTACAAATAAACTAACTATATTTTGAGCATAAGATATAAGTAAGTTAATAACTAAGAATCCTATAAATGAAGATACATTTCTAAATCTATTAAATATTGGTAACTGTCCAACAGAAAGAGCTAAATATACATTAAATATAAAGATTGTATAACTAATAATCATTAATAATATTATCTTAAGAAATTGACCTAATATATTAAGATTTAACATATTTGAAAACAATAAATTAAATTCATTTATAAAATAACTAAAATCAAAATACTTATAAGTTGGTATCATAAAGATTATAGTAAATGATAAAAATGCTACAACAAAACTTAAAAATGTCCATATTAATGAAGTTAAATATTTTGATAGAATAAGGTGCTTAGAACTTACAGGAAGGGTAAACATTAAATAACCTTCATCTTTAAGCAAGTTCTTATTAAATCTTTGTATAGTAACAACTATAGTAATAACAAATAATGAAATGAATAAACACATAAGTACAATAGTTGCTAAACCTTGAATATTTAATATTTCTAAGTTTAACGATAATCCATTTACTATAGAGACAACAAGTATTGCTATATAAAGAGGTATAAATACTCTTGAAGTAGCTTTTAATTCATATTTTAATAACTTACCTAACATTTAAATTCCTCCCTAAATAAAGCATCTATAGACTTTCCTTTTTCTTCTCTAATTTCATCTACATTACCTTGTAAAACAATATTACCATTAGATATAAAAATTACATCATCACATATATTTTCTATTTCACTTATTAAGTGAGTAGCTATCAATAATGTACTATCTTCACAATAATTTGTAATAATAGTTTTAAGGATATAAGTTCTAGCAGCAGGGTCAACACCACCAATAGGCTCATCTAGTATATAAAGCTTTGCATGTCTTGACATAACAAGTATTAATTGAACTTTTTCCTTAGTTCCTTTAGACATAGTCTTAAGCTTTTCATTAATATCTATATTAAGACTTTTTACCATATCCATAGCTTTATCTATATCAAAATCATCATAAAAATCATTGAAAAAGTTTAAAATATCAGAAACCTTCATCCAATCATTAAGATAAGTTCGCTCTGGTAAATATGATACTATACGCTTAGTTTCTATAGAAGGCTTTATACCATCTATCAACACATCACCAATATTAGGTTGAAGCAACCCATTTATAAGCTTTATTAAAGTACTTTTACCACTTCCATTAGGACCTAAAAGTCCTACAATCTTTCCTTTAGGAATATTTAAATTCATATTACTTATAACTTCTTTTTTTGAGTAACTTTTATATACATTTTTAATTTCAACGATATTGTCCATTAACTCATCTCCTTTAAATTATTTATAACTAATTCTATTAGTTCTTCTTTTTTGTAACCAAGTTTAGTAAGTATATTGTATAGAGATAATATTTCAACCTTAGCTACTTCTTCACGCAGTTGATTTATATTATCTTCATTATCAGTTACAAACCTTCCACTTGTTCTTTGGCTGTATAAAAGATTTTCTCTTTCAAGTTCAGATAATGCCCGTTGCATAGTATTAGGATTTACACCAAATTCTTGAGCCATATCTCTTACAGAACTTAACTTAGAACCTGGTTTTAGCTCTTTAGATATTATCTTAAGTTTGATTATATCTACTAGTTGAAGATATATAGGTTTATTATTATCAAATTCAAAAGACATATATCCCTCCTTATTATTGTATTAAGTACTTAATACAATAATAATCATATATAGATTATTTGTCAATGTATTTAATTATTTATACATAGGAGATACTAATAAAAAGAGAATTTTTATAGAGTAATAAAATAGAAAGCTTAAAATAAAAATATGTAAAGAAGTGAAATTATAAAATTTAAATATTAGGCTATGTTTTAAACTAGTGTTGAAAATGATACAATATATTTAACTTCGCAATTGTTATATAATACGAACTAAATCAAGAGTTGTATGAACAATACAACTCTTGATTTTTATTATTTCAAAATTTATATAATTTCAATATTATGCTAAAACATAGCCAAAAATAAAAATATATGTAACAAAGTCACAAAGTATATAATTAAATGAAATCTATATTTTTATTGGTGAAAATTGTATAATATAATTATAGAAATATAGGAGGAATAGGAAATGGAGGGAGTAAAAAATGAAATTTAACTTACCTAAAAAGCTAGTAGTAGGAAGCATTGGAGCTTTACTTATACTAGGAACGGTAACGGCAATAGTTGGAAATTTCCTTTGGGGTGATGAAGTATACAACGATGAATACGAGTTATTACAAGAACAAGAGAATGATAAGGAATATTATTTAGGCCTATTAAATTCACCATTAGACGAAGTAAGAGAAATACTAAAAGCCGAAGGCTGGGAAGAAGTAAACGGAAGAACAAACCCTTCTTATGGAGATAGTTGGGAGCATTGGGAAAGAAATAGAATAAGAATAGAAATACTTTTTACAAGTGATACAAATCAAATTAATGCAATGGCTTATGGAGATGCTAAATTTCAAAGTGAAGAACACTATTTAAGACGTTTTATGAATAGTATACCAACAGAAGAATTTGAAAAGTTACTAGAAAATGAAGGTTGGGAACTATTCACACAAAAATTAGGGGCTAGTAGTTGGAAAGAATATCATAGACAAGCTAGTAATAGACTTGAAAAATTAACTTTAACATATCATGGAAATGAACTTGTAGATTTAAGTTATGATTATGAATAGGAAGGAGGGCGAAAGCCATTCTTTTTTATTTGTTGGCTACATTTTAAATTAATGTTGATTTTATAACATATTTTAACAGATGAAAAAAGTAGGGGCATATACCTCTACTTTTGGTTAGCATTATTAATAGATTACGTAGTAAATATTATAGCTATTTTAATTATTTTGAATATAAAAAGTGGGGGTAAAATATGAATAATTCAAAGAATATTAAGTTACTATACTGTATTTTAGGAAGTTTTATACTTACGTTACTTCAAACGCCAATATTATTTCAGGCAACATATATAGTCTTTGGTGGTTCATCTGGTAGTAATTTATTTACAGAGTTACTGTATACAATATTTGGGTTTATATCTTTTATAGGTGTTATTTTATTAATAATATTTTCAAGTTGCTTAATTATAAACAATATTAAATTTAATAATAAATAAACTAATTTACTATGTCAGTGATTTTTTATCTAGGCTCTGTTAGATTAAATTGTTGATTTAGAACTTAAAAAAGTATGGAATATCATATCCATACTTTTTACTAATTTTCATTTAATTTTATTTAATAGTTATCTCTAATTTTCCATTTTCATCAATATTATTAATAACTACATTAGCCTTTCCGTTATAACCTTTTTCTAAGTATCCGACTATATATTCTTCATAGGAATTACCTTTATTATCTTTGTATGTTAAAATTATTGAATTTCCTCCTTGAATAGCATTAGTATCAATAGTATCTTTCCAAGATTTTTTAGATTCTATTTGCGAAATGGTTTGTATTATGTTACCAACCTTATATTTTAGTTCTAATTTTTCAACAGTATTATTAGTATTATTAGTAATATATATTTTATATCCACTACTAAAACTAAATTTACAAATACCAATAACTCCTAATAAAAACAATATTACTACACTTATTATGATTTTATTTCTTTTACTCATAAACCCTCCTTATTACCATATTGTAGTAATAATATCATAAGACATAATTATTTATAACAGTCTTTATGAAAATTATATAAATTCTGCAATCTTACCTTTATATCCTTTAATTTTAGTATCTATAAAAGGTATAACACTGTGAATAAGCATATTCTTAGTTCTGATTATTTCTTTATCATCATTAAAACTCTCAAGCCATTTATACCAAGCCATATAATTTGATAAAAACTTAGTAGATACACCTTTAAATCTATACATCCAAATCTTTAGCTTACTATGCAAAGAATTAATGTGATTGATAATGTGAATTAGAAATAGAATGATTGATGGTTTTATAAATGTGTTATAAATACAGTTATGGCATCTTTTTTTGTGCCTTTTTTTAGATATAATTATTAAATGAGTTGCAAATTAAAAAATAATGAAAATTATTTTTTTATTTATGTCAGATTTTATTAATTAAAATTGAATTAAATAATGTAAAAGCTTTTATAAAATATTAGGAGGAGTATAAATTGCAAAATAACCTATTAATTAAATATATAAAGAAGAAAAATCCTAAGGGAATGGATATGCTGATAGATAATTATGGTGGAATTATAGCATCAGTAGTAAGAAATCATCTGGGGACTTTAATAAATTACGAAGAAGAATGTATAAATGATGTTTTACTATCTATTTGGGAAAGTATTGATGGATATGATAGGGATAAAAACACCTTTAAAAATTGGATATGTGCCATTGCTAAATATAAATCAATTAATTACAGAAAAAAGTATTTAGCTAAATATGAACAAACAGAAATAAACAATGAAATTTACTATATAGATAAAAACTTAGTAAAATTAGAGATAAATGAAGATGTAGAAGATATTTTACGTTGTCTAAATAATAAAGATAAAGAATTATTTATTAAATACTATATTGAGGGTTATGAACTTGAGGAGATAGCCAAAACAAATAAAACAAATGTTACAAACTTATATAGTAGGTTATCTAGGGGTAGAAAGAAAATAAAAAAAACTTTAAATTATAAGGAGATATAAATTATGAAAGATAATTTTAAACTATTAAATAATATTGAGATGGATTTAGATAAATACGAGGATTTAAATATTGATAAAGATAAATTAAAGAAAAAAATGAGAACACAAATTAAAACTAAAAATAAATTCAAAAAAAATATATCAGTGGCTGCTAGTATTTGTATAGTTGGAATTGGATTAAGTAGTGTAGGAGTTTTAAATAAATCACTGGCTTACAATGTACCTATATTAGGAAGTATGTTACAAATGATACAAAACTCTCTAAATAATAATGATAATTTATTAGATAGCTATACAGAAGTAAATAAATCATTTTCTAAAGATGGACTTACTGTAAAGATTGATAAAGTAGTATATAGTAAGAATCAAATATTTATGGAGCTAGAACTAAAAACGGATGTCCCATTTGAAGAAAGTAAATATGCAAAAACTATTGTTTATGATCCTAGAGAGTCATTTGCTGATAGCTTAGAGTTAGTAGGACGAGATTGGGAATTTTCTATAAATAATAAAAAAATGCAAAATTATACATTTGCTTATCCTAGATTTCACTACATAGATGAATACACTTTGAAAGGTAATATGCTAATAGATTTTAAGCCATTTATAGATGAAAGTAATGAGTATGATATATTTAAAATGGAATTTAACTTAGAAGCAGTAGATTACGATAGAGAGACACATGAATATAATCATATTGAAGATATTAATGGTCCTTGGTCACTAGAATTCCCTGTTAAATCTAATATAAGTAAAACAAAAACAATAAGACCAAAAGTAACACAAGATGGTATTACAGTTCAAAAAGTTGTACTAACTCAAACTTCACTTAATCTAAATTTATCATCTAAGGAAAATATAGGATTATATGCTGAAGTAAAAGATGACCAAGGAAATATACTGAGTGGTGCAGGATTAGGCATGTCAAGTGGTGATACTTATGATGGTGATTATTATTTAAATAATATAGGTCAAGATATGAAATATATAACAGTTTTGGCATATAAAGAAAATTTAAATGGAAGTAGTGAACTGGTAACTGAAATAAAGATAAATTTAAAATAAGTTAGTTCACAATATTAATATAATGCGAACTAAATCAAGAGTTTTATGAATAAGTAAATACAGCTCTTGATTTTTTTATTATTCAAAAATTATATAATTTCAACATTATATTAAAACATAGCCAAATATTATTATAAAATTGAATTGATAGTCTATATTAGATAATAAACATATAAGTAATATAAAAAAAGTACTATAAATATAAAATAGCTAAATAAATTTAGCTTAACTATACAAATATACTTCTTTGAATATACTTTAAAGAATCAGAAATATTATCAAATATTTTCTTTGTAACCATCAATCTTTCAATATATTCAGGATAAACTGCAGTATCAAATACTTTATCTATTTTAACTTCTATATGGTTATCTATACAGGATATATATATACATTTAGTATATTTATAAAAAGATTTAAATATAAGAATTTTATTATTTGTTACTCTAAGTAAAGTATAACCACATAAGTTCAAATTATTTTTTAAGTAGTTTAAGTTGTTTTTCATATAATATCTCCTTAATTAAACAAAGCTACATGCCTTTTAATATAGTGGGAAAAATAATTCATGATGATAATGTGAAATGATACCATAATTATTTCCATTAAGTTAAAAAGTATACTTAAAAATCTGATTAATAATTAAATAATGGGTATTAATATACATAAGGAGGTGAAAACATGAAAATATATACAAAAACAGGTGATAAAGGTCAAACATCATTATACGATGGGACACGAGTTGACAAAGATAGTATAAGAGTTGAATCATATGGAACAATAGATGAGTTAAATTCATACATAGGTTTATGTATGCACTATATAAATGAAGATGAGAAAAAAGTATTATTTAATATCCAAAGAGATTTATTTTATATCGGATCAGAGTTAGCAACTAAAAATACAGAGAAACTAAACAAAGTAGTAACTGATAATGATATTAAAAATTTAGAAAATATAATAGATAAGTATATGGGTGAGGCTAAAGGAATAGATTCATTTATAATACCAGGTACATCCTTAGCATCAGCCCACTTACATATAGCAAGAACAATATGTAGAAGAGCTGAAAGAATTATAATATCTCTTAGTAAAATAGAAGAAGTAAACCCAATGCTTATAAAATATATAAATAGATTATCTGATGCTTTATACGCTATAGCAAGATATAGCGAAGATAAATTAATACCTATGGAATTTTAATTATTAAAATATAAAGGAACCAAATAAATAAAAGTAACATACTATATAACGTGTTTAAATGTGTAAACAGGGGGATATAATATGGATTGCTTTGAAATAAAAAATAATAGTTCCTTAGTAAGAGTTTTTCATGCTGCACCTCAAGCACCAAATGTTGATGTGTATGTTAATGATCAAATGGTTTTTAGTAATTTAGCATTTGGCGATTTTACTAGATACGTATATTTAGATGAAGGTGAATATAATGTATCTGTGTATTTAGCTGGACAAAAGGATAGACCAGTTATAAATCAAATGGTTGATGTGCCATCACAACAAATATTTACTATAGCAGCTACTGGAAATTTAGATAACTTAGGTTTATTAGTTATACCTGATAAAGTATCAAAATCACCTTCTCAAAACTATAGCTCAGTAAGAGTAATACATTTATCACCAAATGCACCAGGAGTGGACATATTAGTTGATGGTGATACATTATTTGAAGACATATCTTTTGGAGAAGGAACAGATTATGTAGATTTAAATCCTGGAACATATAATGTAAATGTTGTATTAAATACTGATAAAAGTGTTGTATTACCACTTAAAGTAACATTAAATCCAGATAAGATATACACTATATATATAATAGGTAACCCACCTACTTTACAAGCGGTTCAAGTCGTAGATGGAAATACTTATGCTTGTAGATAAAATTTAAGATTAATATTTTAAGTAACTAATAAAGAAAAATATAATAATTATATAAGTACTTAAAATAATGAGCCTATATGGCTTATTATTTTTTTGAAATTTGTCCAAAATAATGTATGTATATATATTAAAATATGATAAAATTATAGTTAATAAAATAACAAATGATATTTTAAATATTAAACTTACAAAAGGGACAAAAATTACAAATAAGGAGTTAAAGAGATGGCTGATAAAAAAACTACACTTATACAGAGTTCTAGAGGATCTGTATTTTCTGTTTTTGGGGAAGAGGAACTAAATCAAATAACAGAAGAAGGTAAAAGAAAGGTTGCAGTGTCTGGTAAAATAAATGAACCAGGAATAATAGAAGTGCCTGAAAATGCAACGCTTAATGATATAATTGATATTTGTGGGGGAATATTAGACAAAAAGAAATTTAAAGCAGCGCAACTTGGAATTCCATTTGGAGGATTTTTAACTGAAGATAGTTTAGACAAAGTTTTAGATTTTGATTTATTTGATAAAAACAGCAGTAGAAATATTATAATACTATCTGAAGACGATTGTATAGTTCAATATGCAACTTTCTATGTAGATTATTTAATAGGTAGAATTGAAGATAGCAACAAAAGCGAAATATATAAAAAGTACTCAGAAGTTAAAGAAGAAGTATATAGAATATGGAGAGTATTAGATCGTATAAGTAAGGGAAGATCTAATATGCGTGATGTATACCTATTAAGAAGATTATCAGGGGAAATAAAAGACAAACTAAATCAAGAACATAATATAATACAAGAAATTATTGGAAACTTCTATGAGGAAATAGAAGAACATATAGACGAAAACATATGTAAAACTTCACAATGTAACCACCTTACAAAACTTACAATTACAGATAGATGTATAGGATGTGGTGCTTGTAAGAGAGCCTGTCCTGTAGATTGTATAGATGGAGAACGTAAAGAACAACATTACATAGATTATACTAGATGTACACACTGTGGTGCTTGTGTATCAGCATGTCCAGTAAATGCTATAACTGCAGGAGATAATACATTTAAATTCTTAAGAGATTTAGCAACACCAAATAAATTAGTTATAACTCAAATGGCTCCAGCTGTAAGGGTTGCTATAGGTGAAGCATTTGGATTTGAACCAGGTACAAATGTTGAGAAAAAAATAGCTGCAGGACTTAGAAAATTAGGTGTAGATTATGTATTTGATACTACATGGGCGGCAGATTTAACTATAATGGAAGAAGCAACAGAATTCCAATATAGATTAGAAAAACATATAGCAGGAGATAAAGATGTTAAGCTTCCAATACTTACTTCATGTTGTCCTGCATGGGTTAAATTTATAGAACAAAACTATGCGGATATGCTAGATGTTCCATCATCAGTAAAATCACCTATGCAAATATTTGCAACTGTTGCAAAAGACTTATGGGCAAAAGATAAGGGTATACCAAGAGATAGACTTATATCTGTTGCTATAATGCCTTGTATTGCTAAGAAATATGAAGCATCTAGACCAGAGTTCTCAAGAGGTATGAACTACGATGTAGACTATGTTATAACAACTAGAGAACTTATAAAAATATTTGAAGATTCAGGAATAAACTTAAATGAAATAGAAGATGAAGAAATAGATTCAATAATGGGAGAATATACTGGTGGAGGTATAATCTTTGGTAGAACTGGTGGAGTTATAGAAGCTGCAACTAGAATGGCTGTTGAAAAAATGACAGGACAAAAACTAGAAAAAGTAGAATTCCATGAACTTAGAGGATTTGATGGATTTAGAAGTTGTGATGTAGAAGTTAATGGACTTAAACTTAGAATAGGTGTTGCTCATGGTCTTAGAGAAGCTGCAAAAATGCTAGATAAAATAAGATCTGGAGAAGAATTCTACCACGCTATAGAAATAATGGCATGTACTGGTGGATGCGTAGGTGGAGGTGGACAACCTAAAGCTAAAAAGAGGGTTGAAACACTAAAACAAAGAGCAGAGGGATTAAATAATATAGATAGTTCATTAGCACTTAGAGTATCAAATGAAAACCCTTATGTTCAAGCTATATATGATAAATACCTAGATTATCCAATGAGTCATAAAGCTCATGAACTACTTCATACAAAGTATTTCGTAAGAGTAAAAAATCCTAAAAAATAAATTTAAATATAATAAAACCTTAAGATATAATTCTTAAGGTTTTATTTTTATATAGATATGGTAAAATATATTAAGTAGCAAAAAGTTTATTTTAATTGATTGATAGGCTCTTTTTATTTAAATTAGTATTATTATTTGTTAAAATTAAAATAGAAAAAGACATTAAGAGTCGATAGGAATGAATACGAAAGATATATTACTTATATGGCTACTTTCTGCGCTTTTAAAGTAATCTAAATACATATACATTTAAGAATATATATTAAGATATATTATAGAATATAAGAATCAATTATATAGATATTTATAAATATAATAAGAGGTGAAATTATGAAAGGTAGAATTGATTTAACACAAGGAAAAATAACAGAAAAATTAGTAAAGCTATCACTTCCTATTATGGCAACTTCATTTATACAAATGGCGTATAATATGATTGATATGATATGGGTTGGAAAAGCTGGAAGTAGTGCAGTAGCAGCAGTAGGGACTGCAGGATTTTTCACTTGGCTTGCTATGGCGTTTATTACAATTTCAAAAGTAGGTGCAGAAGTAAAAGTAGCTCAGAGTATGGGTCAACATGATGTAGATGAGACAAAATTATATATAAAATCAGCAATAGAAATAAACATAATTCTTTCTATTTTATATACTATATTCCTTATAATGTTTAAAGACCAATTGATTGGATTTTTTAGATTAGGTGATGAAAATGTAATATCTATGTCAAAAGAGTATTTAGTAATAGTAGCTTTTGGGATGATATTTTATTTTATAAATCCAGTATTTACTGCTATATTCAATGGTATGGGAAATAGTAAAACTCCATTTTTAATAAATACTATAGGGTTATTAACAAATATAGTGCTAGATCCAATTTTAATACTTGGATTAGGTAAAATACCAAGTATGGGTGTAGCAGGTGCTGCAATTGCAACAGTGGTTGCACAGATAGTTGTAACAAGTTGTTTTATGTTAAAAATATTAAAAAGTAAAGAAATATATTTTAAGATTATCCCATTTAAAGATATAAAATTAAATTATTATAAAATATTGTATAATTTAGGTATACCAGTAGCATTACAAAGTGGATTATTTACACTATTTTCTATGACACTAGGCGTAGTAGTTGCATCATTTGGACCAGTAGCCGTAGCAGTTCAAAAGGTAGGGTCTCAAATAGAATCTATATCATGGATGAGTGCAGAGGGTATAGCAGCAGCACTATCTAGCTTTGTTGGTCAAAATTATGGTTCAAAAGATTATGATAGAATTCAACGTGGATGTAAAATAACCCTTTTAATAGCTATAATTATGGGAACTATAAATACAATTCTTTTAGTATTTTTAGGAAAATACATATTTAGCATATTTATAAATGAAAGCGAAGCAATATTAAAAGGAGCAGATTACCTTAAAATATTAGGATACTCTCAGTTATTTATGTGTATAGAAATAGTAATAGCAGGAGCATTTAGAGGGCTTGGAAAAACTTTAATCCCATCATTAGTTAGTATAATTTTAACTGGAAGTAGAATTCCTCTTGCATATTTAATATCAAATCCTAGCATATTAGGTCTTAATGGAGTATGGTGGAGTATAAGTATATCTAGTATATTAAAAGGTATATTACTTCTTAGTATATTTATAATACTTATAAGAACACAAAAATTATATGGGTTTCCAAAATTAAAACCAAATTTTGTAGAAGATGAAAATAATATATAAAATAATTTTTAAAATAGGTGGATATAACTCTACCTATTTTTTATTAAAAATGATATTATAAAAAAAGAAATTAAACATTAGGAGAAGATGCAAATGGAAATGAGTATATTAATAACTAATGAAGCTAAAAGAGAACTAGATAAATTATTAGAAAATAGCGATAAACAATGTATAAGAATACTTACAAGAGGTATAACTATGACATCAGAGGCAAAAATAGACCTTGAACTTGATGAACCTAATGCTAATGATAACTTATATGATGTAGATGGTTATAAAATAATAATAAATAAAATTTTAGATTCACAAATGAATTATATAACTATATCTTACGGTGGTCTTTTAAGTAGAAATCAATTCTGTGTAGAAGCAGACTTTTGTTTTTATTACTAAAATAATTGATTAAATTAAGTGTTTGTGTAATTGAAAAAAAAGTTTGTCCACTGATATAACAAATAATAAAAATTATTAATTGATGTATAATATCAATTAATAAAATGTAAATAAAATATTTTTAATTTTAGATTAATTTTAGATTATGGACTATATAAAAAATATTAATTATTTAATTTAAAGATACATTAAAAAATTTAAGCAATTAAATAAAAAAATAAAGGCAACTTTTCGTAGTAAAAGTTGCCTTTAAAATATGAAAAAGCTTATTAATTAAAAATCTCATAGTTTATTAATATTTATAATATACGTGTATATAGAAAGGAGAAATATATGATTGAAAATACTTTAAATAATGAATTATTTAAAGTATTAGTAGTATCTACTATGAGCAGTGGTGAATCAACATGTATAAATGCTATTATAGGTGAAGATATTTTACTATCTAAAAATCAAGCATGTATATCTAAACTTACATATATAATTAATGATGATAACAGTAAAAACTTTAAAGCTTATGTAAGATATAATTATGATACAAAAAGAGTGTTTTGTATCATAATTATATATGATATGGAGTATTTTGAACAAGATAAATCAATAGTCCATGTAATTATATTGACACAGAAAATGAGGAAGGAAAAGTATTTGAATATTTATTAAGTATATCTAAGAAAGATGATGGAAATGTAGTTAGTACTTATGAATTACTTAGTGATGGATATAAAGAAAATACACTTCCATTTGGAATGGATTCGTTTGGAAATTATACATGCTTTAGATATGATACTCAAAATGATGGGTATAGAGTGAAATATTTATTAGCAGAGATTTTTTAAGCTTTCTTAATAAATTATATTAATGTATATTACTACAATAATTACTTTATTGATTAACTATAAGTATTATAATTAAAAGACTCCGAACATTATATTATATAGGGTAAAAAATATATAATCGATAATCAAATTATATAATCCATAAAATTTATAAGAATAGTTATATTAGATATTAGATATAATTTAAAGCTAGTCAATGACTAGCTTTATTTACTTTACTTAAAAGTTGTAACAGTTTTAAATATGAATATTATATTAAAACTATCATACATATATAAAAACTATGGATATTTATGGGGGAACAGTATGAGTATATCAATAAGATCAAAAGAAGATATAAAGAATTACTTCAATAACTTAGGATATGACGAAATACAATATAGTTACAACTATAATAAATCATACGTAGGAATGCAATCAGTAAATGAAATTAAAAACATACACTTAATAACCAGCACTAAAGAATTCAAAATATGGTTATATGAATTAGAACTATATAACTCTACAACAATAAATAAAATAACGAATAGATTTTATAACCGATATCCTGAACAAAATAATTTATTAATATTTGCAGATTTATCATATACAAAATTAACCTTCTTAAATTACATACAAGGCGTAAATGAAAAACTTAAAATAAGGAAATTGAACATAGAAGATAGCCATTTTACAACAACAGATAAAAACATACTTAATAAACTAGATATAAGAAAAAAGACTATATCGGATGATATGGATATAAAAGATTTACATGATGAGGCATTTAATATAGAAAAAGTAACAGATGAATTTTTCGAAACTTTTAAAAAACAAATAGATTATCTATCTAAAAATATAAAAGGAATAGAAGATAAAGAAGACAGAAAAAATTATTCAGTATTGTTGCTAAGTAGAATGCTATTTTTATATTTTATTCAAAAGAAAAAATGGTTAGATGGAAAAGTAGACTATTTATATGACAGATTTTTATACTGTATAGATTATAAAGAGATAAATTATTATGAGAATATATTAGAGCCTTTATTTTTCAATTGCTTAAATAAATCACCTCAAGACAAGATAGAAAAAGATGATGAAATAAAAGTCAAAAGATTATATGAAAATTTTGATAGAGAAATAAGCATAGAAGTAGATGAGAATTTTAAGGGGATACCATATTTAAATGGAGGATTATTTGAAAAACATCCTAAGTATGAAAAAAATAATAATATACATATAGAAAATGAGGTATTTGAAAGCTTATTTGAAAATCTATTTCAAAAATATAACTTTACTGTAAGAGAAGATATTGGATTTGATAGTGATGTAGCAGTAGACCCAGAGCTATTAGGTAGAATATTTGAAAATATGATTAACAAAGAAGAACGAGAAGGAACTGGAAGTTTCTATACACCTAGACCAATAATAAGTTATATGTGTAAACAAAGTATAAAGGAATACTTATTAGAGAATGCAAAAGATATTAACAAAGAAAAAATTAATATGTTAGTAGATAATATTGAAAACGATAAAAGTAATATAAGTTTAAATAAAAGTGAAATTGATACAGTAATAAATCTATTAAATAAAGTTAAAATTTGTGATACAGCAGTTGGGTCTGGGGCATTTATACTAGGGATGTTACAACTTCTAGTATCTTTAAAAAGAGAGCTATATAAACATATAGGTAATGATTTATACAGAGATTCTTATGAAATAAAAAAATACATAATAAAAAATAATTTAAGTGGAGTAGATATACAAGAGGGTGCAATAGATATAGCACATCTTAGAGTATGGCTTTCTTTAGTAGTTGATTATGAAGCTAAAAATTCAAATGATATAAAACCACTACCTAATTTAAAATATAGACTAATCCATGGAAATAGCCTCATATCTAAGGTTGAAGATATTGATATATATGAAGAAGATACAAAACAGCTTTCAGTTAAATATATTAATAGAGATAAAAATAAGATTATAAAGGATATAGATGATCTTGCAGTTCTAAAAGGTGAATATTTTAATGTTTCATTTAAAGACAAGCAAATTTTAGAAAATAATATAAAGACATTAGAAGAAAGTATAAGAGAGTATTCTATATTTAATAATGAAATTTATAGTGATAACAACTTATGCTTTTCTTGGCAACTTGCATTTCCAGATGTATTTAATAATGATAATAAATCAGATAGAGGTTTTGATATTATAATAGGCAATCCACCTTATGTATCTACAAAGAGCGTAAATAAATTAGACTATAAAAATGAATTACAACAAGAATTTGGATATATAGATGATTTATATAACCATTTTACTTGTAAGCAATTCAGTTTACTAAAAGAAAATGGAATTTTATCATATATAACCTCTAATACTTTTTTTACAATTCAATCAAAATTAAATATGAGACAATTACTACAAAGTAAATACATAAAGGAGTTAATAGTAACACCTAGAGCGTTTAATGCATTAGTTGATACAAGTATATTTATAGTTAAAAATATAGATAAAGAAGAAAACTATAAATTAAATTTTATAGATACTTCAAAGTGTAGTATTGATGATTACTATAATTTATCATTAGCATCTAAGAAAGATAGTTATGATATAGATATTAATGTATATAAAAGTAATATAGATAATGTATTTTTTACTCCAGACAAAATTAATATGCAAATATATGAAAAGATAATTCCAAAAGTTAAAGATTTATATAATAAATGGTGGAGTAAGATATGTACAAGTAATAAGATTAAGAAAAATGAAAAAATTTTAAATCAATATATTAATGAAAATATAAAACCAAGAGAATTAACATTATTAGGATTAATAACAAATGGGGGTCAAGGTTTAGCAACATCTAATAATGGAAAGTTTATTGGTGCAAAAGAAGGGACTGAATCAGCTAAGAGAATCAAAGAAACAAGAATAGAAAAATTTTATGAAAATATAATTAAAAAGAAGAAAAATAAGGCTATATTTGAAAAAGAATATCCTAATTACTGTGGCATTGTATCTAAAAATGATGTTAAATATTTTTTAGAAAGATTAAGCGAGTATGAAATAAGAAATATATTTGATAATCTTAAAGAATTAATTGGAAGAGATGTATTTGGGCAAGGATATATATTTAGGATAATAAATGAAGATGAAATAAAGAATATAGATGATATGACAGATGATGAAAAACTAAATGGAATAGATGATACTAAGAGAGTTTATGTACAGTATGATAAAGGAGATAAATACGGAAATAGATGGTATTTAGAAACTCCATTTTATATAAATTGGAGTAGTGATACAGTTTCTTTTTTTATTAATAATTCAGGTAAAAAAGGAACTGGAATGCCAGTTGTTAGAAATAAGCAATTTTATTTTAGAGAAGGATTTTGTTGGAGTGATGTAAATACAATTTATTTAAAAGGAAGAGTAAAGGCAAAAAGTATTTATGACGTAAAAAGTATGAGTTTATTTAATAGATTAGAGGAATCTATAGTAAGTGAAAAATATTTTATTGCAATGATAAATTCTAAATTTATATCAGAATTCACTTCTAATTTTTATAATAATACTTCAACTTTTCAAATTAATGATGGTAGAAAGATACCTATAATAATACCAACAAAAGAGCAATTAAAATATATAAATGATATAGTAGATAATGCTATAGAAATAAAAAAACTACAATTTAATAAAAGTATAACTGAAGAAAAAGCAAATCTTGAATTACAAAAGATACAAGAAAAAATAGATAAGTTTGTATATGAGTTATATGATATTAAATTGGAGGACTAAAATTGAGCAAGATACCAGATATTATAGACAATAGAAAACATTTATTAAAAGATAGTATAAATAACTTAGTTAAATATGCTAAAAGTGGTAAAATAGCAGCAGGATATTTTTACTTAAATGGATTTGATATTATAAAGGATAAATTAAATCCAAATTGTAATATAGATATAATAATTGGTGATGAAACTGATTTAAATACAGCAACAGAGATAACTAAAGGATATAACTTAAGATCAAAAGAAAAAACAATTCAAACTATAATAGATTCAACTCAAGAATTGAATGATATACAAAGAGAAAAAATATATTACCTTTCAGAATATATAAAAGAAGGAAAGATAAACTTCAAAATATATACCAAAGATAAATTCCACTCAAAGAGCTACATATTTGATGTAGAGTATAATAATGGCGACATTGAAGAAAGTTATGCCATAATAGGTTCTAGCAATTTTTCAAAAAGAGGCTTAGGAGAAAGTTCAAAATATGGTTGTAATACAGAATTAAATGCAACACTAAGACAAAACTCAGCTATAGACGAAGTTAAAGAATGGTTTGATGAAATTTGGGAAGAATCAGATGATTTTAATGAAAATTTATTAAATATTATAAATAAAAATATTAAACATGAAAAATTAGAGTATTCTCCTATGGATATACTACTTAAGTCTTTATATTGTTTATACAAAGATAGTAAGCTATTTGATGACATAAAACAAGATTTAGATAATCTTGCCTATTTTCAAAGAGTAGCTGTAAATAAAGCTATATCTATACTAAATAAATATAATGGAGTTATAATAGCTGACTCAGTTGGATTAGGAAAAACTTATATAGGAATAGGACTATTAACATATTTTTATAATTTAGACAAAAAAATACTAATAATATGTCCAGCATCACTTTATAATATGTGGTTCAATGAAAGCAAGAATAATGGCTTAAACGTAGAAATAAAAACCCAAGAAGATATTGGACGAAATGGATTAAACCAAGATTTTATGGATAATATTGAATACATATTAATTGACGAGACTCATAACTTTAGAAATGATTCTTCAGAAAGATTTAAAGAGCTTATAAATTATACTGCAAATAAAAAGATTATACAGCTAACGGCAACACCTATAAATAACTCTATTATGGATTTATATAATATAATGAGTATGTTTTTAAAAGATGATGAATTTAAAAAAACATTTGGTGTACAGAATTTAAAAGAGTATATGAAGGATTATTCTAATAACAAAGATAAGGTAAATAGTATTATAAATGAAGTTCTAATAAAACGAAGTAGGAACTTTATAAAATCTAAATACTTTTCAAATGAGTTATTGAATCTAAATGGTATTGAATTTAAATTTCCAACAAGAAAAATATACACAGTAAACTACTCTCTTAGTAAAACCTATGGAGACAATGTATTAGATGATATTTTTACAAAGTTAGAACTTTTAAATTTACCTATTATAAAAAGAGATAATATAGATGAATGTAAAATAGTTACAGCTAAATGTTTAATAAAAATTATGCTTTTAAAGAGAATGGAAAGTTCAATAGAATCATTTAGATTATCTATAAAAAAACAAAAAGAGTATTGTAATTTTATTTTAAAAAGCATAGATGAAGGTTTTATAGTATGCAAAAAAGACATCTTTAATATAGATGAACAGTATATAGATAGTAAACATAAAATAAGCTTAGATAATTATTCAGGAAATATACAAAAACTAACTAAAGAGCTAAAAGAAGATTATGAAATATTTAAAAGTATACTTTCTATATTAGATAATACATCTTCAAGTGATAATAAGATTGATACTTTAGTAAATTTATTAAACTCAGAACTTAAAAACAGAAAGATACTACTATTTACACAATATAAAGATACAGCAAGGTATATATATAATAAATTAAAAGAAAATATAGTAGATTTAAATATAGAAGTTATAGATGGAAGTAATAAAATAAATAAACAAGATATAATAAGTAGGTTTGCACCTAAAGCTAATAATTTTAATATTGTAGATAACAATGAAATAGATATATTGGTAAGCACAGATATTTTATCAGAAGGTCAGAACCTACAAGATAGTAATACTATAATAAACTATGACCTACCTTGGAATCCTGTAAGAATAATACAAAGAGAAGGTAGAATTGATAGAATAACAACAGAACATGATTATATATATTTATATAATTTTATGCCAGATAAAGATTTAGATAAATTACTGAATTTAGTAGATAAGTTAAATGAAAAAATAAGTAGTATAAATACAACTATAGGAAATGAAAGTAAGATACTTAATGATAGTGAAGAAGTAATTGATAAAGTATTTAATGATGAGGATAAAACTGACAATATAAGAAGGATGATTGATTCAGAAAATATAGAGCAATACTTTTTAGAGGTAGAACAAAACATAGAGTATGAGTTTGCTAATGAAGAGTATATGCAAGATGATTATAAAAAGCTTATTTTAGAAAATAGTAAAAATAAAAGTAAAGTAGAAGCTATGCCAAACAATATATTTACAACTAGAGTTTGTGATGAATTTAAGGGTGTATTTATGTACTATAAAACTGATAGTAATGATTATTGGTTATTTTATAATACAGATACAGAAAAATGGATAGAGAATAAAGAATATATTTATAGGATAATATCTTATGGTAATAAATTGGATTTAAAACCAATAGTAAAAGATATAAAAATAGATATAAATAAAATACTTGAAGAGGGAAAAACAAAAGCTATAAGTAGTGAAGAATTTATAAAGCAGAATGCACTTTCGCCAATAGATAAAGATTTTAAAATTAGAGAAATAATAAAAAGGTTAAAGGTTATATCAGGTTATAAAATTTCAAAATCAAGGTTAAAGAAAGAAGAAAAAGAATTAATTAAACTAAATATAACTAAAGCTAAAATATGTATAAAAAAATTAAGTAACAGATTACCTAGAGGAGTTGAAAAGAAACTAAAAGGTATAGATATAAAAAATATAAGTGATAATGATTTATTAAATCAATTAGAGTATATATTGAAAGATATAGATATTACTACATCTGATGAAATAAAATATTCTAGCTTAGAACTTATTTGTTATGAGGTGTTTCTATAGTAAGTACACTGTCGTAAATACCAACAGTGTACTTACTATATTATAATTAAAGTAATTCTAACTTCGTGATATATTGCGAAGTAGAAATGTAAATTTAGGTTGTTCCATTTAGAAATAATGATTATTAAATTTTAATATATGGTTTGTAATAACAGAGAGGAATCTGAACTATATAAAGCAATCTTATGGAAAAAGTATTTTAGGTCAAATATTAAAGCTGTAACTATTTAATTAATGCCTACAAGAAAGGGGGGAGTGTAAATAGTACTTTATAATACTGTTTAACACTAAAAATAATTTATGAAAGATAGAATTTATATTTATCCAGATGATATGGAAATAGTTGATGCTTCAGACTATTGTGAAGACATAGATGGACATTTTTCTTCTGTACCTGAAATTGCGAAACCTTTGATTAAAAGTGCAAAATTAACATTAAATAAAATTGAAAAGATGTTATATTCTACACCAGCGTTTATAAATGTAGTAAAGGCTAGTATTCCAGATGAAATATATCAAGCTGTTTTTACAGATGAGCAGAAGTCACAAATAGCGCAAGGAGCGCTGAAGTTAATGAGCAAAAAAGATGGTTCATTAATGGCAAATCTTATAAATATGGAGACGAAAAAAATAGTAGCAGCTGTTCCAATAAAGGCAGTAAAAGTTACACCAGAAATATCTCAGGCTATAACAAGTTATTCAACTCAAATGCAGATGGCTCAGATATCAGAAGAAATTCAACTTATACAGGCTGCAGTTGAAGAAGTTCGACAAGGTTTAGAATACGATAGGTTAGCTACTGCATATAGTTGCCAGCAGAAATTGTTACAAGCAATGGTAATAAAAAATCAAGACCTAAAATCAATGGCTTTGTTGAGGGTTGTTTTGGATGCAGAAGATAGTAGAAATCTTTTAATGCAAAGTCAAAATGTTAATCTAACATTTATAAAAAATCAGCCAGACTCATTTTTTAAAAAATTAATTTCTGGTGCAGCACCAGAAAAAATAAATTCGAGAATGAATGAAATTCGAGAAAGTTTGTATGCAGTAAATATGGTTTCATTATCTCAAGCAATTGCATATCAGGAGATGGGAGAAATAGAAGCTGCACAGCAAAGCCTTCAGTACTATGCAGAATATATACAAAAAACATATCTTAGAACAAAGGGATTAGTTCAGAGATTAGATTCGATAGATCCATCACCAGAGAATTATTGGTCAAAGACATTACCAGAGATTGAAAGGAAAATTAAGGAATTACCTTTCAATGAAGAACAAAAACTTTTAGGAGATGAAGATTATGATTGGAAAGAGTAAGGAATACACAAAGTGTAAGAAATGCAAACGAACTATCTCAGAAGGAAAGTATTGTGAAAATTGCAAAAACGAGCAAGTTAAAAAAGTTAAAGATGTAGCAAAAATAGCATTAGGAACAGTAGGAAGTGTGGTACTTACTGCTGGAGGTACTGCTATAACAATATTAACAAAGGGAAAAATTAATCCTAAAAAGTAATTGTGCAATAGATATAAGTAAAGAATCATATTCATATAATTAAATAATATATACAAATATTATAATTCTATATAAAAATAGAGGAGAAATAGATGTAACAATCTATGTTTCGTCTATTTTTATATATAGAAAATTAATATATAGAGTTATATATAAGAAGTTTTTTGAAGTAATGAAAGCCTGTATAATGTTTAAAAGCGTTATATAATGGTATAATAGAGTTATATAGTTTTCTAGTAAAGAACTTTTTTTTACTATAACATTTAAATTATAAAAGGTAGTATTATTAAAATAGATAATACTACCTTTTTATAATATACTAATACTTATAAAAATATTAAACTATACAAAATTAATACTATAAACTATCTTACCAACCTAAAAGTATTGAAGGATTAAAAAACTAATGATATAATAAAAAGGTTTTATATGCATTATAATTGGGTAATATAACTTATTATAAAAGTATAGGTAGATAAAGGAGACAAAATGAAAAAAATAGAATTATTAGCACCAGCAGGTGATTTAGAAAGATTAAAGATAGCCTTTACTTATGGAGCAGATGCTGTATATATAGGTGGAGAAATATTTGGTATGAGATCTGCTGCGAAAAACTTTACTATAGAAGAAATGAAAGAAGGAGTAGAGTTTGCACATAACTTAGGAAAACAAGTTTTTGTTACTATAAATATAATACCTAGAAGTGAAGAACTTGAACAACTTCCTCCATACCTTTTACAACTTCAAGAAATAGGTGTAGATGCTGTTATAGTAAGTGATGCTGGAGTATTTTCAATAGTTAAAAAGACAATACCTAATATGGAAGTACACATAAGTACACAAGCTAGTACAAGTAACTCTGTAGCAGCTAAGTTTTGGTATGAACAAGGTGCTCAAAGAGTAGTAACAGCAAGAGAGCTATCATTTGATGAAATAAGAGCTATAAGAGATAATGTACCAGAGGATATGGATATAGAAGCCTTCGTACACGGAGCTATGTGTATGTCTTATTCTGGAAAGTGTGTAATAAGTAACTATACTACAGGAAGAGATGCAAACAGAGGAGCATGTGCTCAACCATGTAGATGGAAGTATAACTTAGTTAAAGAAAATGAAAATGGTGAATATGAAGAAGTTATAAATGGTATAGATTCATCGTTTTTCTTTAACTCAAAAGACTTATGTATGATAGAGTATATTCCTCAATTAATAGAATGTGGAATAACAAGTTTTAAAATAGAAGGACGTATGAAAACGGCTTACTATGTTGCTACTACTGTTAGAGCTTATAGAATGGCTATAGATGCATATTATGAAGACCCAGAAAATTGGAAGTTTAATCCTGTGTGGTTAGAAGAGTTAAAAAAGGGTAGCCATAGAGATTATAGTACAGGATTCTATTTTGATAGACCAAGTGATAAAGCTCATAACTATGAAAGTGCATCATATATTAGAAACTATGACTTTGTTGGTATAGTTAGAGATTATGATGCAGAAAATGATTTATATATAGTAGAGCAAAGAAATAAAATGAATGTATTAGATAAGGTTGAAGTTATAGGACCATACAAAGAAACTATGCTTGCTACTATAGAGGAAATGTACAATGAAGATGGAGAACCTATAGAATCAGCTCCACATGCAAGACAAATAGTTAAACTTAAATTAGATATAAAAGTAGATAAAAACTATATGTTAAGAAAACCTATAGTAACTATAAATACAATATAAATATAAAAATAAAAAGATGGTAATTTATGACCATCTTTTTATGTATAAATAACATTTTTAAATGATTAGCCCACACAGTGGCTCAAGAAACGGATGTTACCGAAGCGAATTTTATATAACAAATCCACCATTAGGACTTATAACTTGTCCTGTTATAAAATCTGATTTATCACTAGCTAAAAATAGTGCACAATTTGCTATATCATCAACTGTTCCAATTCTCATTAAAGGTGTTTCTTCTCTTAAACCTTCTATAATTTCTTCATCTATATCATTTAACATATCTGTTTGTATAACTCCAGGAGCTATACAGTTAACTTGAATATTAGATGGTCCAAGTTCTTTGGCTAATGCTTTAGTCATTCCTATTATTGCAGCTTTTGAAGTAGAGTAGTGTACTTCATAAGAGCCTCCAACCATTCCCCATATAGATGATATATTTATTATTTTACCACTGCACTCAGGCAGCATATATTGAAGTGCCTTTTGAGTAGTGTAAAAAATACCGTTTAAATTAGTACCCATCATTTCATTCCAGTCATCATCTGTTATATCTGTAAAAAGTTTATTTTGACTAATTCCTGCATTATTTATTAATACATCTATTTTACCAAATTTTCCTATACAATGATTTATAAGTGAATTAGCTTCAAATCTATTAGATATATCTGCTTTAAATATATCTACAGAATATCCAGCTTCTTTTAAATCATTAAAAAGCTCTTCAGCTAATTCTTTTGATTTATTATAATTTATAACTACATTATAATTGTTTTTTGCAAATAATATAGCACAAGCACGTCCAATACCTCTAGACGACCCTGTTATAACTACTGTTTTTTTTGACATAATTGTATTCCTTTCAAAACTTTTAATTAAAATAGTATTTATTTATATATTATTATACTAAATATTATAAATTAATAAATACTATTAACTTATAAACGATACGTTCTAAATATAATTAAATAGTAAAAATTCGCTTCACTCATTTCGCCAACGATATATCCTTGCTACCGCTACGGATACATCCGTTGCTCAAAAACATCATTTTTTACGTTTATAAAGTTATTGATATTACTTATATTCATAGGTTATCAAAAAATATATTTATGATATAGTTTCCTTATACGTAAAAAACCTGATAGTAAAACTATCAGGTTATAAGTTATCTTATAATAGTGTAAGACATATAAGCTATATATAAAGCTACTAATATTATTCCTTGGCTTTTAACAAGAGAATTTCTCTTTTTCATAAACATATATAGTAGTAATGTTATTAAAACCATAAATATTATATCTATGAAAGCTAACATACTCATTGATATTGGATTTATTACAGCCGCTAATCCTAAAACTAAAAGTATATTAAATAAGTTTGACCCTATAACATTACCTATAGCTATCTCCGTTTCACCTTTTTTTATAGCTACAATAGATGTTACGAATTCTGGTAGAGAAGTTCCAACAGCAACTATTGTAAGTCCTACTAAATTAGCACTCATACCAAGAGATGTAGCAATAGATGTTGCAGAATTTACAACCATATCTCCACCAAGTACAATACCTGCAATACCTACAAGAGATACTAATATAGTTTTAGGAAGAGATATTTCGCTACTAGTTTGTGTTTCTATAGCTATAGCTGTTTCACCAGTTTCTAAAGAATCATCTTCTGTAGCTTTTTTAGCAGATTTTATAGTATTAACTAAGAAATAAGTAAATAATCCTAAAAGCGCTAACCCTTCAATTCTTCCTAATTTTAAATTAATTCCAAATACTAATAAAAGTATACTAACTAATATTAAAAATGGAGTATCTTTCTTTATAGTTTCTTCTTGAACTGGAAGTTTAGCTATAATAGATGAAACTCCTAGAACAACAAGAACATTGAAAAAGTTTGATCCAACAACATTAGCAACACTCATATCATTTTGTCCTGCTAAAGATGATGTAACACTAACAGCAGCTTCTGGTGCACTTGTACCCATAGCCACTATAGTTAACCCGATAATCATAGAAGGTACATTAAACTTTTTTGCAATTGATGAAGCACCTTCAACAAATACATCTGCACCTTTTATAAGTAATGCAAATCCTATTATTAAAATTAAAAATGACAAAAATATTCCTCCCTAAATACATATTAAGTTTTTAAACTATAGCATAGTATATCATATATACATAGTTTTGAAAATTAGATATACTTTATTTTATTAATTCAGATACTTCGCTCTTAGATAATACTCTCCATTTCCCATAAGGTATACCTTTTAATGTTAAATTCATGATTCTAACTCTTTGAAGTTTTTCAACTGAATATCCAAATACCTCACACATTCTACGTATTTGACGATTTAAACCTTGAGTTAAAACTATTTTAAATGTACGATTATTAACCTTTGTAACAAGACATTTGTTAGTAGTTACGTATTTATTAGTTACAGGATTAAATATACGAACACCATTAGACATTTTATTTATAAACTCTTGAGTTATATTTTTGTTAACCGTAACTTTATATTCTTTCTCATGTTTATTTTCTGCTCTAAGTATCTTATTTACTATGCTTCCATCGTTAGTTAAAAGAATAAGACCTTCTGATGGCTTATCTAATCTTCCTATTGGGAAAATTCTTTCTGGATAATTAACATAGTCAATAATATTTCCTTTTACATGACGTTCTGTTGTACAAGTTATACCTACAGGTTTGTTAAGTGCTATATAAACATTGTTATTTTTAGGCTTTATAAGCTTATTATTTACCTTAACCATAGCACCTTCTTCTACAGTTTGACCAACTTGTGCTTTTTTTCCATTTACAGTAACTCTACCTTGTTCAATAAGCTTGTCAGCTTCTCTTCTTGAACAAAGTCCAGTTGAACTTATATAGTTATTTAATCTCATTAAAGGACCTCCTAAAACTTTAGTATAACTTATTCATTATATTATAGTTAATTTATCTAAGCAATAATAAAAACTAAGTTAATTAATCTATTGTGTTAGTTATTTTATTACACATATTGTGAAATTACTATATAAATTTTTTACAAAGAATATATACTATTCTGAACTTTAATATTTAATTTATGTATAGGCTTATCTATACCTTTTGTAGTATAATTATACATAGCAATATACTATTAATATATTGTAGTATTATGTAGAAAAAATGTGATTTATATAGGAGAGATTTTATGAATGATAATAATACTATAGATAACGAAATAATACATAAAGAAATAGATTTAATACAAAGTTGTATATCTAGAATGGCAAATAATTCATTTTTATTAAAGGGATGGGCAGTATCATTAATAGCTGTAATACTAGCTATAATTCACGAGAAAATTAATCCAGTTCTAGTATCTATAATATTAGCTAGCATAATATTATGTTTCTGGTATTTAGATGCTTTTTTTCTAAGGACTGAAAGAATGTATAGAGAATTATATAACTGGGTTATTGTAGAAAGACCTAAAAATAATAGAGAAAAATTATATGACTTAAATGCTAAGAGATTTGAGGAAAAAGTTGATAGCATATCTGGTGTTATGTTATCTAAAACACTAAGATTATTTTATGGTATACCATTTATAATATCAATAATAATATTAATATATAATCTAATGCCTATGTTATGTAAAATTATATGTAGTAAATAAAAAATTAAAAGAATTTAAATATCTAATATGGCTTAATGGTTTTACTTTATAAACATTTAATTTAAATGGAAATATATTAATGATAAAAACAATACAAGATAGCTAATTAATAGCTATCTTGTATTATTATATAAAATATCTAATGCATGTAAATAAGGGTACCTTTTACATGCTATTTTCCATAAATTTAAATCTGAGTCATTTAAATCACATAAATGATTTAAGTTACATCTATATTTTATTTTTAACTCATTGCTAAAACTTTCTTGAATAGATTTTGTTTCATATTCTATCCTATAATCAGATATAGGTCTACGTCTTAGTAATCTAGTTGCTTCTAGCTCAGAATATATCCACGGTGAATAAGTAGAATTATTTACCGTATCATAAATATTTTCAATTGAATTTGGAGTATTAATGAAAATTACACATTCGGTATTATCAATAGTATTCATCAATGCTGTTGATAGCATCATATGTATATGACTAGTTGAAAAATTACGTTTGCTATAGTTATAAGTTTTACTATCTTTTTGATAGCAGTATTTATCATCAATTTTTTTTAACAAATCATTACTATACCCCCAGACACAAGAATCTATAAAGCATTTTAGACCTAAATTAGAATAAATCCACCCAGAAAGATTTATAGCTAAATTTTCGTCAGCATGAGAGTGAGAAATAAAAATATCTGATTTTACATCTGGAAACCAATCTTCTGAGATCTTAGTAGCATCTAAACTACCATCAATATTCATATATTTTTCTATACTATCATGAATTTTTTTCTTTTTTTTTAAATATAGACAGTTACCCGTCTTATAGTCATCATTATCGAAAAATGATTCATCGATATTTAAATTAAATCCTTTGAACATATATTTGCCACCTTATTTACAAATTTACAAAAATATTAATTAATTTTATAATATCATAATAATAATTACTATCTAATAAAATTTTATAAAAAAATATTTTAATTTGTAAAATATGCTAATATATAAATATAGTATGTTTATATGAAACTTATATTTATTTGATATTTGTATTATAGGTAATATACATCAAATATCTATGATAAAACATCAAATCAATAAAGATTCACTTGTGATAATATTTAATAATCAAGATAATAAATACACAACTGAGATAGTGGAGTTTATATATTATATTGATAGTAAAAAAATTAAAATATGGTCTGTTGCAATCAATAAAAATAGTAGAGTACCTAATGATATTATAAAATCTAAGCAAAGCTTTGATGTTTTTGAACAATTAAGATGCAGAAACTTAAGTGAATATTATCTTAACACTATAGGGTTAGTTTTTGCTAGAAAAATCATATCTAAGGTAATGCCGAATTTTTACAATGATAATAGTTTATTATTTGTAAGTCATAGAAGATTAGATGGAGAGGAGATAACAGCTAAATTCTGCGATCAACTATTGATACAAGCAAAAAAATAGTACAAGTTTTAGAGATGTAACTAATGTGGAAATTGGAGAAGAAGCTCAAGAAATTATAGATTCTGCATTATCAGAAAGTGATGTACTTATTTTTATACATACAGAAAAAGCCTCAAAATCTAAATGGATTGAAAATGATATATATATCCTCAAAGAGATATTAATCATTACATTCAATATTTTGGAAGAAGATATAAAGATGAGGATATTACTAAGATTAGAACGTTTTTAGATGCAAATAAATATGGTTAACATAAACTATATGATTCAGCAATATTGCTATCAGATAAAAATAAAGTCCGATTAATTAATCAAGAGATAGTAGAAGATAATTATGAAGATTTTTATGATAGCTGGAGTAAATATATAAATGATGATTACAGTAATGAGAATGTAGAAATAATTATATTAGGTTCATTTCCTGAATGTAATGAGATATATAAACAATCATTATATTATGCTTTCTAAAATAATTTTAAAAAGTGGACTCAGATTGACATTTGGAGCACATCCTACATTTCAAAATTTAATATTTGAAATAGGTAAAAAATTTAGAACAAATGACTTTCAAAATTTAATTCAAATGTTTATATCTAAATATTTTGAGGGGAAATATGACATAGAAGAATTAAAACGTAATGCAACAGTGCTAGAGACTGAAAATGTTGATAAAAATCTTCTTAAAAGTTTGATAAATATGAGAGAAAATATGATAAATAGAAAATCAGTAAAAGCATTGATTTGCTTAGGAGGTGTTATAAGAGAGGGGGAATACAAATGAAGGGATAGATGAAGAAATTAGGATAGCAAGAGAAAATAGTATCCAAGTATTTGTAGTTGGTTCAGTTTGAGGTAGATCATCACAGATAGCTTCTGCTCATATAGAAAAAGGAGATTGGAGTATTCTTAATAATGAATCATGTGAGCTAAATGAAGAATTAGCGTTAAGTTTAGATTATAGGGTTATATTTAAAAAGCTGATAAATACAATAAAAAATTATAATTAATAAGGAGTATAAACATGGGTAGAAAAATATTTATTTCATATAAGTACTGGGATAGTGATGTTTATCCTGTTCCAATGGTAACAGAAGGAAATCCGAAGGTTAGAGATTATGTATCATGGTTAGAAAATAAATTTAAAGAAAGAACTAGTCATTATTATAAAGGAGAATCTGACAATGAAGATTTGTCAGATAAAAGTGAAGAGTATATTTGGTCAAAATTAAAAGATAAAATTTATGATAGTTCAATTACTATTGTATTAATTTCTCCAAATATGAGAGAGCCGTATAAATGGGAAAAATCTCAATGGATACCATGGGAAGTTTCATATTCAATAAAAGAAACTACGAGAAATAGTTATACTAGTCGCTCTAATGCAATATTAGCAGTAGTATTGCCTGATAGAAATAATAATTATATGTATTATTATCAATTATCATTATTTAAAATTATTTCTGAGAATATAAAAAATGGATATATTCCAGTAGTTAAATGGGATGATTTTAAATATAAATGTGACTACTATATAGAAAAAGCATATCAAGCACAGAAAGACACACCAAAATATTTATTAAAAAAGTCTTTATAGGAAGATTAATTTTAGTATTGCCAAATTTTAATTTATATATTGTTATTTAAAATTTGAAAGTTAGTCAAATTAGAAATATGGGAAAAATTGATGATAAATCAACTTTTCTGATAATTATTGAGAAGATGTAAAGTCAAAAAATGATAGTGAAGTTAAATTATGAATTGATTTCAGCTAGCTAAGCATTCATACTTAGGTGCTATAATATAAGAAAAATAAATTCGAGCAGAAAATGGATAAATTATAAAATTTTAAAAGCATATAATCTTAAAAATAAAGTAATCCATTTTATAATATTTTAATTTTGGAAAACATAGAAATACATGTTTTAAATTAAAAAATGTTAGGTAATTATAAAATGAAGGGATGTGTTTAATATGACATTTAAAAATTTAAAGGAATTAAATACTACAGAATCTAGAAGCTGTGCTTTAGTATTTAATTTTAATAATAAAGAATTAATTAAAATAAAGAGTGTATTTAGATTAAGTGGAATAAGTGATATTATTATACTAAAAAATGATAATTTAAATACTACTATAAAAGATATATTAGATGATAACTTATTAGAAGATAGCGAAGAAAAAATAAATAGTAGAGCTATTATATTTAATAACATAGAAAGTAGAAAGATTAGTGCTGTATCTGATAATTTAAAAAAATTAAAAGTGCAAAGACCTTTATTAGCCACAGTAACAGAAACATCAATTAACTGGGACTTAAAAAACCTTTTATATAACTTACAAGAAGAAGCTATCAGTTTAAACAGCTCAAAAGCATCTATACATAAAAATTCATAAGTAAATACACAATTACCTAAATTTTATACATATAATTAATTATGTATAAAAGGAGGTCGTTGAGTATGAAAGTTGAATTGACAACTATTGAACTCAAGGCACTTGAGTTAAAAGATATAAATAATTTTAATGATAAAAAATGTGCAATTATAATGAATATAAGCGTTAAAGAATATAACAATATATTAAATAAAGCAAGAGAAAAAGTAACTAAGGCACTTATAGATAAAGATGAAATTAATATTATAGATATTAGTGTAAATGAACAACCTAAATGTACTACTCTATGCAAATTTAGATGTGCTGTATGTGGTCAAATATATGAGATAGATTATACTAAGGAAGATATAAAGTGCCCTTTATGTTTATCTAGTAAAATTATGACAAATGAAGAAGCTGGTTTCTTAAAATAATTAAAATCCCTTATAATTTAGATTATAAGGGGTTTTTAACTTATAACTTAGATACATTTATAGCAGAAAGACCTTTAGGTGCCTCTACTATATCAAATGATACTTCTTCACCTTCGTGTAAATCCTTATCATGTCCATTTTCTTTTACGTTTGAATAGTGTACAAAAACATCATTTCCATCATTTGCAGATATAAATCCATATCCTCTATCATTATCAAACCATTTTACAACACCCATATAATTTGCCATATATAAATATCTCCTTTTTAAATTTTGATATAATATATTATTTACTGATATATTTCATTTTATTAAAAAAATTTGGGGAATTGGTATAAAAGTAGGGTATAAAGATGATATACTAAGTTGGGCGAGGTGATTTTAGTGAGTTATAAAAATATAAGTAGCAATGAATTAAAAAAGTTAATAAAAAATAATGAAAATATATTATTAATAGATGTAAGAAGTGAAGAGGAATTTGAAGAAGTTAATATAGAAACATCAATAAATATACCGTTACAAGATTTACTATATAATATAGATGAACTACAAGATCATAATGATAAAGATATAGTAATTTATTGCAGAAGTGGACATAGAAGTATTACAGCATGCAATTTATTGGCTATGGAAGGATTTAATAAGTTGTACAACCTAGAACGTGGAATAATAGACTATTTAAAATAAGAGAGCTTTAATTAAGCTCTCTTATTTTTTATTCACATACTATTATATCAACTTTTGATAAATCAAAATCATAAAAATCTTGAACTAATTCAAAAATAACATTTTCTATATAATATATATCTTTTTTCGAAAACTCATATTTAAAATCCATTTCAAAAACATTAATATTATTTATTATAAGTCCAATTGTATTATAGTCTTTTTTTACTTCTATTTTTAAGTAATCTGTTTTTACACACTTTAAAGTTTCTAATAACTTTTTTAACATAGAATCAATAATAACATTTTTATAAGCTATATCAAAGTTGGTATTACAATCTCTACAGTACGTATATGTAGAATTTGTACTAGATGTTAGATATTTAAAATTGTCGCTATTACAATAGTTGCATGTCATATAAATAGATCCCCCAACACATAATGAAATTTTATAAATATAAAGTATTTTACCTTTTATATTTATAAGACATTATACCATTTTTGATATATGAATGTTTACTTGTAAATTATAGAAAAACCTATTATACATTAATATATATAATAGGTTTTAAAGTTTAAAAAGTTCTTATAAATGCTAATATAATAAGAAGTACACCAGATAGCCAAGATAAGTTTACATTCATTATATTAGCAAAATGTCTTCCTAATTGACTTCCTAATCTTAAACAAACTATACCAACTAAAAAGCAAAGTATTATAACCTGTGCATAGTTTACATATCCCAATCCGCTACCAAATCCAACTGCTAAACTATCTAAGGAAAGAGCAATTGCTAAATAAAAAGCTTCTTTAGCGCTAAGTAACTTAGAATTATCATAATCAGCCTTTATTTCATTTGCATAAATTTGAAGAACAAATTTAAAGTCAAAAACTTTAAAAGTAAGAGGTTTATCTTTATTGGAAAACTTCATTATATACTTTTTACAAAATACTTCAAATACTCTATATATACCAAGACCTAATAAAAGAAAAAAGCTAAGATAAGTTGCAACATTAATAGGCATAAAATTATTCAATAAATCTCCTAAAAACAGAGCAATACCTAGAAATGAGGAACAAACTAAGTTTATTATAATTGAAGAATAAAAAGGTATTTTTATTTTATCTGTACCATAAGCAATACTTGCTACAAAAGTATCTAAGCATAAAGAGAAAACCAATAACAACGATTGTAACATGAAGTCACCCCCTATATTGTAGTGCTAGTATTATATTATTCTAGAAAATAAATTTGTGTACATAAAGATATAAAAAGAATATTGACTTTTATTAATACATAAATATATAAAAAGAATATTGACTTTTATTAATACATAAATATATAGAAAGAATATTGACTTTTACTAATACATAAATATATATGAAGTATAAGCCGATAAAGATTTTAATAATACAAGGGAGGATATTATGAAACAAATAATCGTAGAAAAAAATATACCTGTAAATAATAATGAGCTGGCAGATAAAAATAGAAAGCTATTAGATGAGAAACAAATATTTACTATAAATTTATTAGGATCTCCTGGTTCTGGAAAGACATGTTTACTTGAAAAATTAATAGAAAATATTAAAACAAATTATAATATGGCAGTTATTCAAGGTGATTTATACACTGCAAAAGATGCAATGAGAATAGAAAAGCATAATATAGATGTAATCCAACTTAATACAGGTGGACTGTGTTACTTAGATGCTGGTATGATTTCAACATCTCTTGATAACTTAGATATAAATAAGTTAGACTTTTTAGCTATAGAAAACATAGGAAATCTAGCATTTCCAGAAGAATATGATTTAAGTGAAGATATGAAAATAGTAGTTATGAGCACAACTGAAGGAAATGATAAGCCATTTAAGTATCCATTAATGTTTAAAAGCGCATCTGTAGTTATATTAAACAAATTAGATATTATAGACCATACTAATTTTGACATAAATGAATTCTATAGAGATATACGTATGTTAAATAAAAATATTAAAGTATTTGAAGTATCTTGTAAAGATAATAGAGGAATAGAAGAATTAAGTGACTTTTTAAAAAGTAAAATAAGAGAGAAAAAAATAATGAACTCATAATAAAAAGCCTTGTAAACTACAAGGCTTTTTATTATATGTAAATACTGAAAAATGCAAAGTTAATTACCAATATTTTCAAAGTAGTAGAAATCTATTAATGGATTATTTTACAATTAGTTTTTTACTTTAAATTATTAATGATTTTTAATAAAATTTAGTATATAATATAAAAAACAAAATGTAAAAATATGCAATTATTTTTATAAAATTGTAAAAGGAGGATATTATATGGAAAATAGTATAGTAAATCAAAAAACAAAATCCTCTAATATAGAAGCTTTTATATTTTTAGGAATTTTACTTTTTGGATTTTCTTATGTGGCAAATATTATGGGCGCTGGTATAATGTTTAAAGTTATAATGAATACTGCTCATGACTTACTTTTAAATACGGTATTTTTAATAATGGCAATGGCAGTACTTGCAGGTTCGCTTAGTGCATTACTTTCAGAATTTGGAGTCATATCACTTTTAAACAAAGTATTTGCTATTTTTATGAAGCCATTATATGGATTACCAGGTGCAAGTATTGCTGGTGCAATAACTACTTACTTATCTGATAATCCAGCAATAATTTCATTTAGTAAAGATAAGTCTTTTACTAAATACTTTAAGAAATATCAAATTCCTGCCTTATGTAATATAGGTACATCTTTTGGTATGGGACTTATCGTAACAACATTTATGATATCTCAAGGTGAAGAATATGTATTACCTGCTTTAATAGGAAATGTAGGAGCTATAATAGGTAGTATAGTAAGTGTTAGAATAATGCTACATTTCACTAAAATGTTTTATAAAGATGATAAATGTGATGATAAATCTGATTTAAAATCAAGTACAGCTAAAGAAGCTAGAGTAATAAGGGATGGTAGTGTATTCCAAAGAGCATTAGATGCTATACTTGAAGGTGGTAAAAGTGGAGTTGAACTTGGACTTGCTATAATACCTGGAGTATTAGTTGTATGTACATTGGTTATGCTTTTAACATTTGGACCAAGTACTGATCCAACTACAGGAGCAGATATTTATACAGGAGCTGCATATGAAGGAATTGGATTACTTCCTATACTTGGAGAAAAACTTAGCTTTATACTAGAACCATTATTTGGATTTAAATCAGCTGAAGCTATAGCATTTCCAATAACATCTTTAGGTGCAGTAGGAGCTGCAATGAGTTTAGTTCCTCAGTTTATAACAGATGGTATAATAACACCTAATGATATAGCAGTATTTACAGCTATGGGAATGTGTTGGAGTGGATATTTAAGCACTCATGTAGGTATGATGGATGCATTAAATGCAAGAGAACTTACAAGTAAAGCTATATTATCTCATACTATAGGTGGTATTTGTGCAGGTGTGTCTGCTCACTTTATATTTATGATTATTTCATAAACTATATAAATGGACTTAAGTTATAAACTTAAGTCCATTTTATTTTTTACGCTTAATGATATTATAATACTTTAAAAATTGTGTATAACTTCTTAATGTAAGTAATATCAATAAATTGGTTTTGAGCGTAAAAAAGATTTTGAGCAACGGACGAAGTCGTTGGCGACATGAGCGTAGCGAATTTTTTATTATTTTTTTCTAGGTTTAATAGGTTTTGATGTATTTTGGCTTACAGAACCTGTTTTAGCTGGTCTTAATCTTGGTTCTATATTTAATTCTTCTCCTATTTCTAAACTTGACTTAGCTACATTTTTAGCTAATTTAGGTTCTTTTCTTCCTTTATTTTTTGCATTTTGCTTTGACATAATATCCTCCTATGTTGAAGTTAATTTACATTAATAATTTAACCAAAACAAGTTCTAGATATTCCTTATAAACTAAAGCGTGTATTTTATATTAAAACTATCTTTATAATAAAAATTATTACTATTGTAAATAAATTAACTAGATTTACCATAAAATAAAATTAAATATATAATTGACAAATTAATAAAGGAGGTATATAGTTTATATAAAGTTATTATCACTCTACTTAATAGAGTGCTAATAATTCGAAAATACTTTTATTATTTGAAATTTTTAGCATAATAAATAATAGTCTTTATATATATAAATCAATGGAGGTATATTTTATGGATATAGAAAAAATGACGGTTAGAGTTCAAAAGTCATTAAATGATGCTTATAGCATAGCTGTAAAAAATCATAATCAACAGTTAGATGTTATTCATCTATTTAGTGCACTTGTAAATCAAGAAGATGGGCTTATTCCTAATATATTTGATAAAATGAATGTATCGGTAGATGCTTTAAAAAGTAGTATAGATTTAGAATTAAAAAAATTACCTCAAATACATGGTGAGGGAATAAGTTCTCAAGGAGTAACAGCTACAAGAAGAATAAATGAAGTTTTAATAAAAGCAGAAGAAATATCAAAAGAGTTTAAAGATAGTTATATAAGTGTAGAACATGTTATGCTTGCCATTATGGATATGGAATCTAATAATGCAGTAGGAAGAATCTTAAAACAATATAATATAAATAAAAACGACTTCTTAAAAGTATTATCTCAAGTAAGAGGTAGTCAAAGGGTTGAAACGCAAGACCCAGAAGGGACTTATGAAGCATTAGCTAGATATGGAACTAACTTAGTTGAACTTGCTAAAAAAAATAAGCTAGACCCTGTTATCGGTAGAGATGAAGAAATAAGAAGAGTTATAAGAATATTATCAAGAAGAACTAAAAATAACCCAGTACTTATAGGAGAGCCTGGTGTTGGTAAAACTGCTATAGTTGAAGGATTAGCAGAAAGAATAGTTCGTGGAGATGTTCCAGAAGGTTTAAAGGATAAAATAATATATGCACTAGATATGGGTTCTTTAATTGCTGGAGCTAAATATAGAGGAGAATTTGAAGAAAGATTAAAAGCAGTACTTAAAGAAGTACAATCATCTGATGGAAAGATAATACTATTTATAGATGAAATACACACAATAGTAGGTGCTGGTAAAACTGATGGTGCTATGGATGCAGGTAACCTTATAAAACCAATGCTTGCACGTGGAGAGTTAAACTGTATAGGAGCTACAACTTTTGATGAATATAGACAATATATAGAAAAAGATAAAGCACTAGAAAGACGTTTCCAACCAGTTATAGCAGAAGAACCTACTGTAGCTGATACTATATCTATATTAAGAGGTCTTAAAGAAAGATTTGAAATACATCACGGAGTAAGAATACATGATAATGCAATAGTTGCAGCTGCTAAGTTATCAGATAGATATATACAAGATAGATTCTTACCAGATAAAGCAATTGACTTAATAGATGAAGCAGGGGCTATGATTAGGAGTGAAATAGATTCTCTTCCAACAGAATTAGACACAGTAAGAAGAAAACTATTTACATTAGAAACAGAAAGAGAAGCTTTATTAAAAGAAAATGATGAAAAAAGTAAAAATAGACTAGAAAAATTAGCAAAAGAAATATCAGAGCTTAAATCTAAAAATGATGAGATGAGTGCTAAGTATGAAAAAGAGAAAAAACAAATACTTGAAATTAAGAATTTAAAATCTCAACTTGATGAAGCTAAAGGAAATGTAGAAAAATTTGAAAGAGAATATGATTTAAATAAAGCTGCTGAAATAAAATACGGTGTAATACCAAAGCTAGAGGAACAAATAAAAGAACATGAATTAAAAATGCAAGAAAGTTACGATAATGCATTATTAAAAGAAGAAGTAACAGAAAATGAAATATCTCAAATTGTTGCTAAATGGACAGGAATACCTGTTACTAAATTAGTTGAAGGAGAAAGAGAAAAACTTCTTAAACTAGAAGATGAGCTTCACAAAAGGGTAATAGGTCAAGATGAAGCTGTAACAGCAGTATCAAATGCAGTAATACGTGCTCGTGCAGGTCTTAAAGACGAAAATAAACCAATCGGTTCATTTATATTCCTAGGACCTACTGGAGTTGGTAAAACAGAACTTGCTAAAACTTTAGCTAATAACCTATTTGACAGTGAAGATAATATAATAAGGATAGATATGTCAGAATACATGGAAAAACATGCTGTATCTAGACTTATAGGACCTCCTCCAGGATATGTAGGATATGAAGAGGGAGGACAATTAACAGAAGCTGTAAGAAGACATCCATACTCTGTAATTTTATTTGATGAAATAGAAAAAGCACATGAAGATGTATTTAATATATTCTTACAAATACTAGATGATGGTAGACTTACAGATAATAAAGGTAAGACTGTAGACTTTAAAAATACTCTTATAATAATGACATCAAATATAGGAAGTCATTATTTACTAGAAGCTGGAGAAAATATAACTGAATCAACTAAGGATTTAGTTATGAGTGAAATGAAACATAGATTCAAACCAGAGTTTTTAAATAGGGTTGATGATATAATAATGTTTAGACCTTTAGATATAGAAGGAATTAAACAAATAATAGATATATTTGTAAATGCTCTTAGAAACAGATTAAAAGATAAAAATATAGGTATAGAAGTAACTGACTTGGCTAAAGAAGTTATGGCTAAAGAAGGCTATGACCCGGTATACGGTGCTAGACCATTAAAGAGATATATAAGTAATACACTTGAAACTATAATTGCTAAAAAGATGATAGCAGGTGAAATTTATAGTGGATGTAATATTATTATTGATGGAGAAGATGATAATATTAAAGTAGAAGTAAAATAGTAAAAAAAAGCATCTCAATAGATTTTAGTAATCTAGAGATGCTTTTTTATAATTCAACCATATATCCTTGCTACCACCACGGATACATCCGTTGCTCAAAAATATTATTATATATATTGCTTTATGGGTATTCTTATATAATGCATATTTATGGTATAATAAATTTTTGATGAAAGTTAAAAATAAATAATATACACTTGAGGAGGTCATAAGGTTGGCAAATACTTTTTACATAGTAAGACATGGACAGACAAATTGGAATATATTAGGCAAAACTCAAGGTCATGGAAATTCAGATTTAACTCAAAAAGGAGAAGAACAAGCTTTTGAGTTAGCAAAAGCCATAAAAGAGTATCCTATAGACTATATATATAGTAGTGATTTAGGTAGAGCAGTTCAAACAGCTGAAATTGTTGGTGATCAAATAGGTGTTAAGGTTAATCAAACTAAATCTCTAAGAGAAATGGGATTTGGAGACTGGGAAGGTCTTTTAATAGATGAAATAAAGAAAAATCATGCAAAAACATATGAAACTTGGAGAAATCAACCTCACTTAGCAGATATACCTAATGGTGAAACTCTTCATATTATAAAAGATAGAGTAGATGCCTTTATAAAAGAATTAAATGAAAAATATAATAATAAGCATATTTTACTAGTTAGCCACTCAGTTACAGTGAGAGTTATGTTACTTTCATTCTTAAACTCTGGAATGGAAAATATATATAGAATAAAACAAGATAATACAGCTCTTAATATAGTAGAGTGTAGAAATTATGGCCCAGTAATAATAAAGATGAATGATACTAGTCATATAAAAAATAATGAGAAATTAAATAACTCAGCATTAGAATAGGAGTAAATAAATGTCTAAAATTATAGTAGTTGGAGGTGGCCCATCTGGAATGATGGCTGCTCTTAATGCATCAAAGTCTAATCATGAAGTTATATTATTAGAACGAAATGGAGAGTTAGGAAGAAAGCTTTTACTTACTGGTGGTGGAAGATGTAATATAACTAACAACAGAGATATTGAAGATTTTTTTGATAAAGTTGTAAATAATAAAAAGTTTTTATATAGTAGTTTTTATAGCTTTACTAACAAAGATTTATTATCATACTTCGAAGAAAATAATTTAGAATATAAAATTGAAACTGATAATGACCATAAAGTATATACAAAATCAGATAAATCAGAAGAAGTAATAGAAGCGTTAAAATCTGATTTAAAAGCTAATAAAGTAAAAATACTATATAATACTAAAGTTGTTGATCTTATAATAGAAAATAATACTGTTATAGGAGTTAAAACAGAAAATAACCAAACTATCCTAGCAGATAAGGTTATAATATCAACAGGTGGAAAAAGCTATCCAAACACTGGATCTGATGGTATGATGTATGAAATATTAAAAAAATATGGACACACCATAAATAAAATATATCCAGCATTAATACCACTTACAGTTAAAGAAAGCTTTATAAAAAAACTACAAGGTATTTCTATGAGAAATGTTGAAATTTCTTGTAAGATAAAAAAGAAAAAGATAAGTCAAGTTGGAGATATGTTGTTTGCCCATTTTGGTTTAACAGGACCAGCTGTATTAAAATTTTCATCATATATAAATAAATATATAGATGAAAATGAATTAGAAATAAGTTTAGACTTTTTACCTAGTATTACTGGTGATGAAATATCTAAACTTATAAGAGAAAATCCTAATAAAAATGTAATTAATAATCTAAAAGGATTACTACCTCAAAACTTTTTAAAGGAAATATTCAATTTATTAGATTTAACTGATAAAAAAGCTAATGAATTATCAAAGAGTGATGAATTAAAAATAGTAGAGTGTATAAAAAGTATGAAGCTAACTTGCAATGGAAGTATTGGTATAAAAGCTTCTCAAGTTACAAGTGGTGGAGTATCTGTAAAAGAAATAAACTCTTCTACTATGGAGTCAAAATTAATAGAAAATCTATTTTTTACAGGGGAAGTAATAGATGTAGACGCTGAAACTGGCGGATATAATTTACAAATAGCTTTTTCAACAGGGTATCTTGCTGGAATAAGTGTATAGGTGATTAATATGAAAGTATTAGCAATAAGAGGTGCAACAACTGTAACTTCTAATAATAAAGAAGAAATATTAAAAGAAACTTCTAGACTAATAGAAACAATAATATTAAAAAATGAATTAAATAATGAAGATATTATAAGTATGTGTTTTACTATGACAAAAGATTTAGATGCAGTATATCCAGCTGTAGCTGTCAGAGAGATTCTAGACATACATGATATACCTATGTTAAATTATGAAGAAAAGCATATACAAGGAAGTTTAAGTAAATGTATAAGAGTTATGATGTATATAAATACTGAAAAAACTAAAGCTGATATAAAGCATATTTACTTAAATAATGCAAAAAACTTAAGAAAAGATTTAATAAATAAATAACTAATAGGAGATAAAAAATGAAAAACTTAGTAATAGCAGTAGATGGACCAGCAGGAGCAGGTAAAAGTACAATAGCAAAATTAATAGCAGAGAAATTAAATATAAACTATATAGATACTGGAGCTATGTATAGAGCAATAACATATAAATGCCTTCAAAATAATATAGATATAAATAATGAAGAAGAAGTTATAAAAATAGCTAAAGATTGTGAAATAGATTTTAAAGATAATAATATATATTTAAATGGAGAAATATTAAAAGACGAAATAAGAACAATGGAAGTTAGCAACAATGTTTCTAATGTAGCAAAAATAAAAGAAGTAAGATATCTTATGGTAGATGTTCAAAGAAATATAGGAAAAGTAAGTTCTGTTATATTAGATGGAAGAGATATCGGTTCTTATGTATTCCCAAATGCAGATTATAAATTTTTCTTAGTAGCAACACCAGAAGAAAGAGGAAAAAGAAGATATAAAGAGTTAGTTAATAAAGGATATGATGTAAACCTTGAAGAAATAATAAGCGATATAATAAAAAGAGATGAAATTGATTCAAACAGAGAATTTGCACCACTTGTTAAGGCAGATGATGCTATAGAAATAGATACTACAGGAAAGAGTATAAATGAAGTAGTTCAATCTGTACTATCTAAAATAAACATATAATATATTAAAGTTATAAAGTGCTTTATGGCACTTTATAGCTTTAATAATTGAAGGGAGATAAAAGTGAGTTTTTATAAATTTGTAACAAAAGCTTTTAAATGTTTTGTAAATATATTTTACAAATATAAAGTTATAGGAGCAGAAAATATACCTGATGAGGGCAATGTAATAATTGCTGCAAATCACAAATCTAATCTAGATCCTATATTCTTAGCAGCAGCAATAGAAAATAGGCAAGTTGCAGCTATTGCTAAAAAAGAACTTTTTGATATAAAGCCATTAGCATATATTTTAAAAAAATTAAATGTTATTCCTATAAATAGAGAAAAACCAGATATCTCTACTATAAAAAATATTCTAAAGGCTATAAAAGATGGATATGTATTAGGTATATTTCCTGAAGGAACAAGAATTAAAGAACCTGGATTTGGTAAAGCTAAAGCTGGACTTTCTCTATTTGCAATAAAAGGAAAAGCTCAAGTTGTACCTATATCTATAATATCTAATTATAAGTTATTTAATAGAGTAACTATATATATAGATAAACCAATTTCATTTGAAGAATACTATAAACAAAAGCTTACTTCAGAAGAAAATGAACGATTATCACAGAATGTATTAGAAGTAATAAAAGAAAATTACTATATACACTCTAAATAATAATATTTTAATTTTAGGGAGATATGAAATATGAAAGTAAAAATAGCTAAAGAAGCAGGATTTTGCTTTGGTGTTAAAAGAGCTATGAAAATGGCATGGGATGAATTAGAATTAAATTCTGATATATATGCTTTAGGACCACTTATTCATAATAAGCAAGCTGTACAAAGGTATGAAGATAAAGGGCTTGTAACGGTAGATACTATTAATGATATTCCTAATGATAAAAGTGTAATAATAAGATCTCATGGTGTATCTAGCGATATTTACGATAAAGCTAATTCTAATAATTTAAATATAATAGATACAACATGTCCATTTGTAAAAAAAATCCACAATATAGTAAAAGAATTTTATGAAAAAGGATATAAAATAATAATAATTGGAGATAAAAAACATCCTGAAATAATAGGTATAAATGGTTGGTGTGAAAATTCAGCACTTATAGTAAAATCTATTGATGATGTAAATAGCTTAAACTTAGATAATAACAGTAAATATTGTCTTGTAGCCCAAACTACACTAAATTTAGAATTATATAATGAAATAGTAAATATACTATCTAAAAAATTAGATAATATAACTTTTAAGAATACTATTTGTTCTGCAACAAAAACAAGACAACAAGCAGCTAAAGAATTATCTGTTGATGTAGACTGTATGATAGTTATAGGTGGAAAACATAGTTCTAATACACAAAAGCTAGTAAATATATGTAAAGAACAAGTACCTACTTTTGCAATAGAAACTAAAGAAGATTTAGATATAGATAAATTAAACAAATTCAATTTAATAGGAGTTACAGCAGGAGCTTCTACACCTGATTGGATAATTGAAGATGTAATAAGTTTTATAGAATCATTATAATTTATCTAAACTAGCATAATATATAATACGATAATATATAATAAAGACATGAGTTTTATTTAATTCATGTCTTTTGTTTTAAGTTATTTTATTAAGGGTGGATGATATTATATGATTAAGAAGAAAATAAAAAATGTATATAGAATGTTAAGATATGCATATACAAAAGATATAAATATAAAATGTACTAATGTAAAGTATGGAAGTGATAAAAAACAATACTATAAGGTATATAAACAAAATAGTAATAAACCAACTATATTTTTTATTCATGGAGGAGGTTGGTGTCAAGGTAGTCCATCTTTATATAGTGGAGTTGGGAAATATTTTTTTAAACATGGATATACAGTAGTATTGGTTGGATATAGATTAGTACCACATTATAGATATCCTATTCAAATAGAAGATGCATTTAAAGCTCTTAGACATTATATAAAAAATAATGAGACTAATAATGGTATAGTAGTTGGAGGTTATTCAGCTGGTGCAGAAATATCATCTCACTTAGCTTTTGATACAAAAAGGCAAAATGATTATAAAATAAATACATCTATTTTAAAAGGTTTTATATCTATATCTGGAGTTTTAAATTTTAATAAATGTAATTCAAATAGATCTAAAAGGTTAATAAAAAGGTATATATATAAAAGTAATACTGATACTTGTAATCCTATAAATCTAATAAATAAAAACTCTACTATAAGTACTCTTTGTATACATGGTGATAGTGATACACTAATAGATATACAAAACTCAAAATCCTTTATAAATAATTTAAAGAAGGTAAACAATAATTCTTATTTAAAAATAATAAAAGGTGCTGAGCATGAAGATACAATAGATATAGTAAGAGGAAATGGTAATGAATATTCAAAATACGTTTTTGAGTTTTTAGAAAAAATCGTTCAAAGTGAGGTGAACTAATGCCTATTACTAATAAAAGACATTTTATAGATAACATAAAAGTAGTACTTATATTTCTAGTTGTATTTGGTCACTTAATAGAGAGATATATAGACACTAGTGACACATTAATGGCTATATATATGTTTATATATATTTTTCATATGCCTTTGTTTATTTATATCTCTGGATACTTATCTAAAAATGTAAATAAGAGTAAGAAAATTTTTCTAAAGGATTTATTAATACCATATATTTTCTTAAATATTATATGGTATTCACTAGCATATATATATACTGGAGATGTTAATTTACCTATAATATATCCAGGATGGACTTTATGGTTTTTACTAAGTTTATTTTTTTGGAGAAGTTCACTTAAATACTTAATAAAAGTTAAATATATACTGCCTATTAGCTTTATATTAGGTATTTTAATTGGACTTATACCAAATGGATCTATACTATCATTTTCAAGAACCATAGTTTTTTTACCTTTCTTTTTATTAGGATATTATACAGATATAGAAAAGATAAAATATATATTTGATAAGGTTAACATAGGTATATGTATTTTAGGAATACTTGTATTTATAAGTATTTCATTCTTTATAGCTAATAAAAATATTTTAGATTATAAATTTTTATATGGATCTCATTCTTATAAAGAGCTTGGTATCAGTATTTATATAGGCATAACCTCTAGAATATTACTTTATATTAGCAGTATATTATTAAGCTTATTTGTATCATATATAATACCAACTAGCAAAACATTTTTTACTCATATTGGAAAATCAACTATGTATATATATGTTTTTCACACTTATATTATACTTATAATATTCTATCTTATACCTTCATGGAATAAAAGTCTTCTTACAAATTTAATAATTATAATTAGTCCATTATTAGTTACATATATACTTTCATGTAAATTTTTTGAGAAAACTTATAATATGGTACTCAATCCTATATGTAAACTAATAAAATAAAAGAGAGTATAGCATACTCTCTTTTATTTATATCAGAATTTTAACTTATCATTTAGCTAATAATATAAAGGGTGATAAATATGTATATATTAAATTTAAAAACTGCCGAAATAATAGATCATTTTAGAGAAGACTTTTATAGTAAAGTTTATCCATATCTTATTTTAAGTACAGCTTGTGAACTAAAATTACTTAAAGATATTTTAGATATAGATGAAATAACATTTAATGATTGCCTTGAATTTGATGAAAATATAAAACTTGATTTATTTGATAACTATGACTTTTTAAGTCTTAATACATGTGAACTTAGTGGTAATGAAGCTAAAATTGAAGAAGTAAATATGTACTTATCAGATAACTTTATATTAGTTATATGTGAAAAGGATAATTTCTTATATGATTATGTAAAAAGTATGATTCTTAATAATTCAAAGATTCAAAAGCATTATAATCCTAGTAATCTTTTTAAAATAAGTTATCTTATAATAAAAAATATTATTATACATGAATTTGAAAATTTAGAAAAAGTAGAAGATATGATATTAGATTTAGAAGATGAAATTATGGAAGGTACAGATGATGAACATATTCTAAAAATAAATTATATAAGAAGTCTAACTAGAATCTTAGTAAAAAACACAAGACCTCTTTTATATTTAGGTGATAGAATACTAAAAGATAATTTTAGATATCTTAAATATAATGATATGAAAAGATCCAATTTAGATAATTTACAAAGTATAGATTTTGGTATTGATAAATTATATAATTTCGCACTTTCAACTAGAGAATTAGCTGATAAATTACTAGATATCTATTCCTCTAAGGTTGCCGAACAGACTAATGACATAATAACAAAGCTTACACTTTTAACAGCTATTTCAGCTCCACTTACTATAATTACAGGTATATACGGTATGAACTTTAAATTTATGCCTGAACTCAACTTATATTACGGATATCCTTTGACTATAGGAATTATGTTTATTATTGTATTGTGTGGAATTATAATATTTAAAATAAAAAAATTATTATAAAGTAAGAGTAATTATATTATATATTTTTACAAAATAACATCCACTTTATTTTTTTAAGTCAGCCTACTTGGAAGAATGGCATTTTGCTTTATTTTTTTAAGTAAAATATACTTTAAAATTATAAAATAAGGTAAAGTGCTATTTTTTTAAATAAAATCATCCTTTTATAGTATAAAATATTTATATTTTTATCCAAATAGTGTAAAATACAGTTAAAACCCAAGAAAAGGAGATACTTTATGGAGAAATTATACTATATTGATCAATATATAAAAGAGTTTACAGCTGAAATCGTGGAAGTTTTAGAAGTAAACAACCAATTTCATGTATTACTTGATAAAACAGCATTCTTCCCTGGTGGCGGAGGGCAATTTTGTGATTTAGGAAAAATAGATGTCCATCCAGTTATAGATGTTTATGAAAAAGAAAATAAAGTTTATCATGTTTTAGAAAAAAAGCCTATAAAAATACATAAAGTTAAGTGTGAGATAGATTGGAGTAGAAGAGAAGACGGTATGCATCAACACTTTGCTCAACATGTATTATCTGGATGCTTTTACACCCTATTTAAATTAAATACAGTTTCTTTTCATTTAGGAAAAGAGTCTAGTACAGTCGATATACAAGGAATATTAACTGAAGATCAAATAAGAAAAGCAGAGCAATTTGCTAATGAAATGATATCTAATGATATAAAACTTGAAGTATTAACTCCATCTAAAAAAGATTTAAAAAAGATATGGATAAGAAGGGACTTACCAGATACTACTAATGAAATAAGAATAGTAAAAATTGGAGATTTAGATTCTAATGCTTGTTGTGGTGTTCATCCAAAATCTACATTAGATTTAAGATTAATAAAGATAAAAAGATGGGAAAAGAATAGAGGAAACACTAGAATAGAATTTTTTGCTGGAAAAAGAGCAATAGACTATATACTAAAAAGAGATTTAATTCTAAATGACATTTGTAAGTATTTAAAATCTGGAGAAGAAGAGGTTATTAAAGGAATAGCTAATATAAATGATAAAGTTCAAGAGATTTCAAATGAAAATAAAAAGTTAGAAGCTATTGTATCAGATTACGAAATAAAAGATATGATAAATAAAAGTACTAAAATAAATAATATCTCTATTATAAAAAACATATATACTGATAAATCTATGAAGTACATATCTAAGGTTGCATCTAAAATAACAGAAAACGATAACTTTATAGCTTTACTAGCTTTAATAAATGATGATAAGGCAAACTTAGTATATGCATCATCTAAAAATTTAGATATTAAGATTAATGATTTATTAAAGGATTCAATAAAGTTAATTGATGGCAATGGTGGAGGAACACCTTTTATGGCTCAAGGTGGAGGTAAAAATAACGGGAATATAGAAAATACATTAAATTACGCACTTAGTAAATTAGAAAAGTCTATAGGATAAAATAAAAATGAAGCTAAGATTAAATAATTAGCTTCATTTTTGAGCAAGGATATATCGTTGGCGAAATGAAGTGTTTCGCCGACACGTCGCTCAAGCGAAACGTTTTTTTTATTATCACTATTAAATTAACTATTATAACTTTTAATATACTATAAAATCAATTAATTATTAATTAGCCTTATCTTTTTTCTCATAAAAATAACCGTATCTTTTTTAAGTCAAATGATATAATCTTTAATTAATTTATATTAACATAACAATTCATATAATTTATTTTACTAAATTAATCCACTATAAATATACTTATAAAGAGTAATAGCCAAAAATGTTTACATAATTTAATTATTTTAAAATTATAAAGCTGTTTTTTATTATAATCACAGTAAAACGCATTTAATTCGATTTTAAGCATTTTCGTTGTTTTTCTGATACATTATATTAAAAACTTTTTTTAACTTCTTAAAATCGAATATAATACTTTGGATTTTTAACATATTTTTATAAATTAAAACAAAGTATTAAAACTATAAATATAAAAAGAGTAGGTAATTTATAATAAGAAATCATAAGATTAAATTACATAAGCATTAACAATTGCTTATTATCTATAAGAATATATAGAAGCTAAAATATCATTTTATAAAAAAGTAAATTTTAATTGAACACTATTTTAATTTCTTTAATTAAATAAACACAATTTAAATTAATATATTTTATAAATATTTTAAAAACTCAAAAACTAATTTCTTTTACGTTATAAATCCTACTATAGATGTAGTAAATTGATTTTGTTTGTATTTATTTGTATAAATAAACTAATTTTCACGTAAAAATTATAAATTTCAGCTTAGTCTTATTAAAATCGATTATAAGAGGTTTGATAAGATTTTAATACTATTAATCTATAATTAAAATAAGAACCCTTTAAAATCGAATTTAAAAGGTCTTTATTTTTCACTTTTATCCTAAGTTAAATAAAACTTCTGATATTTTATCACTAGCTTCAGAATCCATTTCTTTTAATGTATGAGCATATATATTAAGAGTAGTATTGACGTTTGAATGTCCAACCCTTTCTGAAATTACTTTAATTGGTACTTTTGAATTTATAAGCAGTGTAACATGAGAGTGTCTAAGATCATGAAATCTTATATGATCTAAATCATTATCCTTAAGAAATCTATTAAATTTCTTACTTAATACATCCTGAGCTATAGGATTTTCATTTTTATCAAAAAATAATAAATTTAAATTATTCTTTATTTTACCCTTTAGTTTATCCTCTAACTGATTTCTTTTATGTTCTCTCAATAAATTTATTATCTCTTTAGGCGCTGATATTGTTCTTTCGGAACTTTCTGTTTTAGGACTTTTTAATATTACAGTATTATTATCTCTAACAGTTATTTTATTTATGGTTATTGTATTTTCAATAAAATCTATATTATCCCAAGTTAATCCTAAAACTTCCGAGATTCTAAGCCCCAATCCACTAGCCAAATAAATCTGTAACTCTAATGAACTTCCTTTACAAACTTGAAGAAGCTTAACCATATCAGTTTTATTGTATATATTATTTTTAAACTTTTTTACTTTTGGAAGTTCTATACATTCAACTATATTTTCTCTTATTAATCTTAATCTATAAGCTTTTTTTAATGCCAAGTTTAAAATGTTTATATGTATCTTTATAGTTTGAGGAGCTAAGATACCTACTAAATCATCAATATAGTTTTGTAAATGTATAGGCTTTAATTCTTCTAATTTATATTTTCCTAACATAGGGATTATATATTTTTTACATATTCTAAGGTAACAATTATATGTGGTGATAGATAAGTTTATCTTATGTTTATCTAAAAAATCAATTAAAAAATTTTCTAAATTCACAGCATTTGGAAGTACTAATTCATCATTAAATATGCTATCTTTTAACTCATTTAACTTTCTAGAGGCATCTCTTTTCTTTTCAAAAGAGCCCATATTTTTTTGTATTTTTTTACCGCTATTTTCATCTTTATATTCTAAATAAACTATATAGTTTTTGCTTCTTTTTCTTATAAACGCAAAGCTCATTTTATTCCTCCATTTTATGACAGTTATGTACTTATTATACCATAATTAAAAAATAAAAATATAAAAATATCTGACATAAAACTGACATAAAATATAAAATTAGACATATAATCATTAAAAATACTGTATTTTATATTTTTGGCATAAAACTATATATTTTATGTCTTATAATAAAAACATTTTAATTTATAGGTTTACAACAATTTATAAAAATGCATTTTAACTCACTATATTATCAGTATCTATTTAAATTAATTCTATTTTTTTATACTCATCTATTAACTCCATATCATTTTTATAGTAGGTTAGAGGAATATAAATTTATTTTAAAAACTGTATTTTGAAATTCCTAAAACCTTTATTTTTTATAAAAATTTCTGTATAATTATATATCAGTATATAATACAAGGAGATAAAACATGAGAAGAAGAAAAGTCAAAGGTGCAGATGAAAAACTATTAAGTTATAAAGAATATGTAGTTAGAGATAATATAGAAAGTTTAAAAGGAAACTGGAATCAACTATTTAAAAATGATAATCCTATACATGCAGAGTTCGGTACTGGTAGAGGTAAATTTTTAACTACACTAGCAAAACAAAATCCTGATATAAATTACATTGCTTTTGAAATAAAAGAAGAAGTACTTTTAAAAGCTGTAGAAAAAGCAGATCGTGATAATTTAAAGAATATAGTATTTGTTTGGGCAGATGTAAGTAAAGCATTAGATTATTTTGATTCAAATGAACTTTCTAGAGTTTATATCAATTTCTGTGATCCATGGCCTAAGAAAAGATGGGCGAAGAGAAGATTAACTCATACTAATTTCTTAAATATGTATAGAGAGATACTTAACCCAGAAGGTGAAATACATTTTAAAACCGATAATGAAGGGTTATTTGAGTTTAGCTTAAATGAAATAGCTTCTAACAACTGGGTTCTTAAAAACATATCATTAAATCTAGCTAATAGCGATTTTGAAAATGTAACAACTGAATACGAAGATAAGTTTATGTCTCAAGGATTAAAAATTTTCAGATGTGAAGCTAAATCAAGATAAAAAAATAAGAGGTTATTATAAAATGTAACCTCTTATTTTAAAAAATACCATTTTTCTTGCTAGTCGCATATATACCTATTAAAACTATAACTAGATATATACAATATAATGTTATTTTTATATTTTGAACACTTATTCCAAGTAATTCTATACCTTCATTCGATGATGGAAGCATCACTAAAAGTGAAGAAATTATGATAAGCAAAGGATTTATAACTATTTGCTTATCAGTTCTTAAAATCATTATTTTTCCAGCCCATGTTATAGATAAAGCAAAAAATAAAATTCTAAGTACAAATTCTAATGTATCTAACATAATCAAACTCCCCTTTACTCAGTGGATTTATTAGTAGTATTTCCATATTAGTTGTATTTAATCAGTTGATAGGCCAAATAACCCACTGTAAATATGTAAAATAAATATTTATAGAACTATATTATATTACTTATAAGATAAAAAATAAATACTAAAATACATTAACTAATAAATTAAAATCTTTAATAACATAATAAAAGATATATTTATCTTAACAAATGCATATTAATTCTATATACATTTGTTAGGAGTGATACTATGAGATTTAAATTTCTAGATTGGTACACCCAAGCTCTAGGTGCAACTTTTGGTATTTTAGCATGTATTTATGCGTATTTAAATGGTTATATGTTTGTATATGGCAACATAGAAGGTTATTTTGATTTTCTTGGTTTCAGCGGAGTAATTTCTAGTTATTTATTACTACCACTTTGTCTACTAAGTTTATTTATTAGTTTAATTAGGTCATATACTATAAAAAAGGAAATATTAAACATGTCTTTTGAATCTATTAATATCTTTATAAGTATTTTGACTGTTGTCGTAGGTTTTATGGGAGCTAAAATTTACTTTACAATTCCTGCTGCATTTATATTGTTCCATATATTAGAACCTTATTTACATAATTATAGAAATTCAGAAAATCAAGAAGTCATACTTGACGATAATAAAGAGTACGATATTACACAAAATACTATCGAATTTGATAAAATAGATATCGATATACCTAGTGAAGCTAATGCATCTAGTGAACCTGAGGAATTATACAAAAGCAGAAGTAATAATCCAAATGTTATAGAGACAAAAAAAGAAATCGCTATAGAGCTTTTAAGAAAGAATTCTAGCAAACAATTTATAGTGGAATTAACTGGATTTACCTTGGATGAAATTAATATGTTAGAGAAAGAATCAGGAATAAATAATATTTAATCTGGTTAATCTAAATATAAATTCTAACATGTAATAGAAACCAAGGAGGATTATATGCAATTAAGAAGAGCTATGGAAATAGTAAATACACAAGATAATAACAGTAATATTTTTTATAAAGAAAACCCAGTAAAAATACTAAGTGTTGATAATAACATAGGAACTGCATATGTAGAAACATTACAAGGGGATTCAAGATTTGAAGTTGACTTAGAACAATTAAGCGAAGTAGAAAAATAAATTTTATAGAAAAAACACTTGGAATTAAGTCATTTCAAGTGTTTTTTCTATTTTTAGTATTTTCAATCATGGCTTTAGTATAGTTTATTAATTTATTACTGTTATTAAAACTAAAAATGATTTTTTAATTACCTTGTCAAAAACTTTTCTCTTCATATCATCTAGTAATCAAGTATGTCTCATAGTCCTCTCTGGTGATTCATGAGCAAGTAATTCATGTACTGTCAGTTTATTTAATAAAATATACTGATAATAATATATACAAATAAGGGGATTTAGCATGGAGGGAAAATTAATAGACAATAAGCAATATGGTAGAGTTGGAGATGTATTAAAAATACATATAAAGGAAAATTCAAAACTTTCTATAATAGCATCTTATTTTACTTTGTATGCCTTCGATGAACTTAAAGAAGAATTATCAAAAATAGATAATTTGAGATTTATCTATACAGAGCCTACATTTGTGAATAACGATAACAAAAACATAATGAGAAAAATTAAAGAAAATGAAAATAAATTATTCGGAGTAGAAGAAGAGCTAAAGGATAGATGTACTCTTAATCAAAGTTATATTGCTAGAGAATTAGCTAAATGGATTAAAAGAAAAGTAGAAATTAAAGCTTTAAAAAATACTAAAATGAATGGTGCTCTTTGTCATATTGAGAGTGATGATAAGAATGTGAGTATAACTGGAGCAACTTCTCTATCATGCCCAAGCCTAGGGTATATAAATTTTACTCCAATGTATTTAAATATTTATACAGATGATAATGAATTAAATTCTACATTAAAAAGTAAGTTTAATGAAATATGGAATAATGAAGATAAACTTAAAGACGTTAAGAAAGATATTTTAAATAAGATAAGTTATTTGTATAAGGATAACTCACCAGAGTTTCTATATTTTATTACTTTGTACAACATATTTAAAGATTTTTTAGAAGAAAATGATAATAAAGAAGTAATCAAATCAAGAACTGGTTTTAAAGATACTGAAGTTTGGAATAGATTATATAGCTTTCAAAAAGATGGTGTAGTTGGAGCTATTAATAAAATAGAAACTTATGGTGGTTGTATTATTGCAGATAGTGTTGGTCTTGGTAAAACCTTTGAAGCTCTAGCTATTATAAAATATTATGAACTTAGAAATTATAAGGTTTTAGTTCTTACACCTAAGAAACTTCATGATAATTGGTCAGTTTACAGAGTTAATGATAAGAGAAATATATTGGCAAGTGATAGATTTTCTTATGATTTATTAAATCATACTGACTTATCAAGAAAAGGTGGAATGAGTGGTGATATAGACCTCGATTTTGTAAATTGGGGGAACTATGATTTAGTAGTTATAGATGAATCACATAACTTTAGAAATAACGTAGCTGTTAATGATAGAGAAACTCGCTATGAAAAATTAATGAAAAACATTATAAAAGACGGTGTAAAAACAAAGGTACTTATGTTATCAGCTACACCTGTTAATAACAAAATGGATGATTTAAAAAATCAATTAGCATTTATAACAGAAGATAACGATAAAGCATTAGAAAAAAGTGCAGATATAAAAAGTATTAGCTCTACACTTAGAAAAGCTCAGTATATATTTAATAAATGGGGTGAACTAGAAGAAAATGAGAAAACGACAGAAAGACTTCTTGATATGTTAAACTTCGACTATTTTAAGTTGCTAGACTCATTAACTATAGCACGTTCTAGAAAACATATTGAAAAATATTACAATGTTTCAGATATTGGAGAGTTTCCAAAACGTTTAAAACCAGAAAATATAAAATCAGATATTGACATATTAGGTAAGTTTCCTTCACTAAAAGAGATTAATAATGAAATACTAAGACTTAATTTATCTGTATATGCACCAATAAAATATGTACTCCCTCATAAGAAAAGCTATTACAGTAAGCTCTATGATACCAAAGTTAAAGGTGGAAAGAGTGTGTTAAGACAAATAGACCGTGAACAAAGTATGATTTATTTAATGAAAACAAATTTTCTAAAAAGGCTAGAAAGTTCTATAAATTCTTTTACTTTAACTTTAGAGAATGTTCTTAATAATATTAACTCTAAGATAAAAAAATTAGAAAGTATAAATAATGAGATCAATATAGAGATAGATGAAATTGACCCATTAGATACTTCTATAGAAGAGTTTACTATAGGTGACAAGGTAAAAATTAAAATTAAAGATTTAGATATAATCAAGTATAAACAAGATTTAGAGCTAGATAGAAATATAATTTTAGATTTGCTTTCTAAATCAAGAGAAATAAATGAAAGTAGAGATAACAAACTAAACGAATTAAAGAATGTAATTTCTAGAAAAGTTAATAACCCTATAAATGAAAATAATAAAAAAATAATAATATTTACAGCCTTTGCAGATACAGCTAAGTATCTATATAAAAATATTAGTATATGGGCAAAAGAAAAATATAATTTAAATTCAGCTTTAGTTACAGGAAGTGAAAATCCTAAGACAACTATTAAAATGAGTAAAGTTGATTTAAATAAAGTTCTTATAAATTTCTCTCCAATATCAAAAGAAAGAGAAAAAATAATGCTAGAAGCTAAAGAAGATATAGATATATTAATAGCCACAGATTGTATTAGTGAAGGGCAAAACTTGCAAGACTGTGATTACTTGATAAACTACGATATTCACTGGAATCCAGTTAGAATAGTTCAGAGATTTGGTCGTATTGACCGCCTTGGATCAAAAAATAGTTGCATAAAGCTAGTGAATTTTTGGCCTAGTATGGAGCTTGATGAATACATACACTTAGAGGGGAGAGTAAAACAAAAGATGAAGATGCTAGATATATCTGCAACTGGAGAAGAAGACGTTATAAGTGAAAATCCACAGAAAATGAAGGACTTAGAATATAGAAGAAAGCAACTTAAACAATTACAATATGAAGTTATCGACTTAGAAGATGTAAAAGGAAATGTATCCCTTACAGATTTCACATTAGACGACTTTAGAATGGATCTTATTAACTTACAGGATAAATACAATGATGAAATAGAGAATACTCCCCTTGGCATTTATGCCATAGTAAATAACAATAATAAATCACTAGATAGTGAAATAAAACGTGGAGTAATTTATTGCCTAAAGAAAATAGATGGATATAAAAATGAAAGTGATAAAAATCCAATTTATCCCTACTATATGGCTTATGTTAGAGAAGATGGAGAGATAATTTATAACTATACAAATATAAAGAAAATACTAGATATTTATAAATCATTATGTGCTGGAAACAACAAAGTCCTAAATGATTTAGTGGAAGAGTTTAATAAAGAAACTAGAAATCAAAAGAAAATGGATAAATACAAAGAATTATTAAAAGATGTTACAAATGATATTCTAGGAAAAATGGAAGAACAAGACACTTTAAATATATTCTCTTTAGGAGATTTAAGTGGAATGTTAAATAACAATACTAACCAAAATGAATTTGAAATAGTTTCGTATTTAGTAATTAAATAGGAGATAATAATATGTTTGAATTGCTTGGATTAGATAAAGTTAAATATCTTGGACGAAAACTAGATAAAAAAATGTTTTATGATAATGGAGATTTGTCAAAGGAAGATAAGAAGATTTTCATTGACTATATAGATAGGATAGAAATGAGCTATATATTAAATAGCTCTACTTTAAACATATCATCTTTTATAAATGATGAATATTACTATGAAGCTATAGTTTATTTAAAGGTAAAATTAAAACAGAAAGATAAAATAAATAAAATAAGCAAGATTATTAATAATAACATACCAAGTCCTGTGGTGATTATATATGAGTTTGATAAAGAATACTGTATAAGTACAGCTATAAAAAGACTTAGTAAAACTGAGAAAAATAAAACGGTAATAGAGGAAAGTAATATAACTGATTGGTTAAACATAAATAATTTAAGTGAAAATGATAAAAAGTTTATAGACTCTATAAGTCTTAGAAAAATACCTTATACAAATCTATTTGACTTTTATAAGACTATAAATGATAAGATTTATATTTTTAAAATGTCTGATAAAATCAGTGGGTATGAAGATATAAGTGATAAAAAGACTTTGGAAGAAAGTAAACAAATATCAGAAAAAATACAAAGCTTAGAAGTTGAGTTAAAGAAAATATTAAACAAATTGAAAAAAGAGAGTCAGTTTAATAAGAAGATGGAACTTAATATGAAAGCAACTGAAATAAATAAAAAAATAGAAGAGTTAAAAGCTAGATTTAAATAATTATATTTTGGGGGAGATAGAATGTTAGGATTATCCGGTGAAAGTTTAAATTTAACAGAATATAATTTAGATAAGTTAAAAGAGATTTTTCCAGAGGTATTTTGTGAAGGAAAGATTGATTTTGATAAATTACGATTATTACTTGGTGATAATATTGAAGATAAAGAAGAAAGATATGAGTTTACATGGAATGGAAAAAGTGATGCTATAAGAATAGCACAAACTCCTTCTACTGGTACTTTAAGACCAGATAAAGAAAGTAGCAAGAATTGGAATGATACTGAGAACCTTTATATTGAGGGAGATAATCTAGAAGTTTTAAAATCACTTCAAAAAAGCTATTTTGGAAAAGTAAAAATGATTTACATAGACCCACCATATAATACTGGCAGGGACTTTATATATAAAGATAATTTTAGGGACAGTATTGATAACTATAAAGAAATTACAAATCAAACTACAAAGGCTAATTCTGAAACTAATGGAAGATATCACACTTATTGGCTCAATATGATGTATCCACGTTTAAGATTAGCTAGAAACTTATTAACTGAAGATGGCGTTATATTTATATCAATAGATAATAATGAAGTTACTAATTTAAATAAGATATGTGATGAAATATTTGGTGAATATAATAAATTGGGCATTATGTCAGTTGTGAATAATTTAAAGGGTAGGTCTGATGATAAATTTTTTGCTACTTCAAATGAGTTTTTATTGGTATATGCAAAAAAAATAGATTTAGCTAATATAAACGGATTGCCTATGGATGATGAATATGAAAAAGAATATAAATACAAAGATAATATAAGCAATTATAAGGAAGTTGGATTAAGGAAAACTGGTAAAAATTCTAAAAGGAAAGATAGACCAAATATGTACTATCCTATTTATTTTAATATAGATACCAATGAAATATATACAGAAAAAAAGAATCATTACAATGAAGTAGAGATATATCCATTAGATGAAAATGGTGATGAAGGTTGTTGGAGATGGGGAAAGGAAACTTTTAATGAAAAAAAAGATACTGAAATAATAGTTAAGTTAAATAATAATAATAAATGGTGTGTATATGTGAAGATGAGAGATATTATTAATGGAGAAAAAAGAACTCAAAAACCAAAAACAACATGGATAAACCCTAAATATGATAGTGGCAATGGAACTAAATTAATAAAAGAACTATTTAATGATAATATTTTTACTAATCCAAAACCAATTGAGTTTATTTTGGATATATTAAGAATTTCAACTGATAGTAATTCTTTAGTATTAGATTTTTTCTCGGGTTCAGCAACTACATCACAAGCTATTATGAGACTTAATTCAGAAGATAACGGCAACCGTAAATTTATCATGGTTCAGTTACCAGAATTAATAGAAAGAGAAAGTGAAGCATATAAAGCAGGATATAAAAATATATGCGAAATAGGAAAAGAACGTATAAGAAGATCTGGAGATAAGATATTATCAGAAAATAAAGATAAAGAAGGAATTAAAAAACTTGATATTGGATTTAAAGTATTTAAACTAGACTCTTCTAACTTAAAATCATGGGATTCTAGTATAGAAGATTTAGAACAAAACATTCTTGAAATGGATACGAACCTAAAAAAAGATAGAAGTACAGAAGACTTATTATATGAAATACTTCTAAAAAGTGGTGTAGAGCTAACTGCAAAGATAGAAGAAATAAAAGTTGGATATAACACTCTATATAATATAGGAGAAGGAGCATTACTTGCTTGTCTTGATGATAAGATAACTCAAGATGTTATAGATGAAATACCAAAACATAAATCACCATTTATGGAAACAAAGGTAATATTCAAAGAAGCTGGATTTATGAGTGATGCAGCTAAAATAAATGCTATACAAAACTTAAAACAATTTAAAATTGAAGATGTAAGGAGTGTGTAGTTATGAAATTAAAATTCCAATCTAATCTACAATATCAAAATGATGCAATAAACTCCGTAGTAGACATCTTTAAAGGGCAACAAAGTAGACAGTCTAATTTTACAGTTTTAAATAGTAGTAATATAAATGAAAATCAGCAACAAATTGGTGTAGTTTATACTAATACAGGCATTGGAAATAGTCTTGATTTGACTTATGACGATGTGTTGGAAAATGTTCAAAAGATACAGATGAGAAATAATTTAAAAAGAAGTGAAAAGTTAGAAGGTATGAACTTTACTGTAGAGATGGAGACTGGTACTGGTAAGACTTACGTATATTTAAAAAGTATTTATGAGCTTAATAAAAACTATGGATTTACTAAGTTTATTATAGTAGTTCCTTCTGTAGCTATTAGAGAAGGTGTTTATAAAACTTTACAAATAACAAAGGAACATTTTAATAATATTTTTAATAATGAACCTGCAAATTACTTTGTTTATGATTCAAGTAAGCTAGATCAAGTTAGAAGTTTTGCTACTTCTAATACTATAGAAATAATGATTATTAATATAGATGCATTTAGAAAAAATTTCGAAAATCCTACCAAAGAAAATCAATCCAATATAATACACAGACCACAAGATAAGTTAAATGGACAAAAACCTATCGATCTAATAAAAGAAACTAATCCGATTGTTATAATAGATGAACCACAAAGCGTAGATACTACTGAAAAATCTAAGGAAGCTATAAAATCGCTTAATCCATTATGTACATTGAGATATTCTGCTACACATGTAGATGAGTATAATATGGTATATAGATTAGATGCAGTAGATGCTTATGAAAATAAGTTAGTAAAGAGAATAGAAGTATTATCTATTAGAAGTGAAGATTCCTTCAACTTCCCCTATATAAAATTAGTTGAAGTTGGAGAGAGAAAAGCTAAACTAGAGATAGACATACAAGATAAAAAAACAGGTGTAGTAAAAAGACGTAAGAAACAAATAAAACTAGGTGATGATTTAAAAGAATTAACAAATGGTAGAGAACTTTATAATAATTATCTAGTACAAGATATAAGCTGGGAAGAAGGAAATGTGTACGTTGATTTTTCTAATGGAACTAGAATATATTTAAATGAGTCTATTGGAGATTTGGATGAAGATGCTGTAAAAAGATTTCAAATAAGAAAAACAATAGAAGAGCATTTAGATAAGGAAATTATGTTAAATCAAAAAGGTATAAAAGTACTTAGTTTATTCTTCATTGATAAAGTATCTAATTATAGAGAGTATGATAAGGACTATAACCATATTGAAGGTAAATATGCAAAAATGTTTGAAGAGGAGTATGCTAGACTTATTACTTTAGATAAGTATAGAGATAATGAGAATAAAGATTTAGAAGTATCACGTACTCATTATGGTTATTTTGCTTCAGACAAGAAAAAAGGGAAAAAAGTATATAAAGACACTAATGGAAATACAAAAGCTGATGATGATGCTTATAACTGGATTATGAAAGACAAGGAAACACTTTTAAGTTTGGATAATCCACTTAGATTTATTTTCTCTCATTCTGCTTTAAAAGAAGGTTGGGATAATCCAAATGTATTTCAAATATGTACGTTGAAGGAATCTAAAGGAACTTATATAAGTAGAAGACAAGAAATTGGTCGTGGACTTAGACTTTGTGTAAACCAAGAAGGAGAAAGAGTTGAAGATTACAGTGTAAATCGACTTACAGTTATGGCTAATGAATCTTATTCAGAGTTCGTATCAGGACTACAAAGCGAAATAGAAAGAGATACTAATGTTAGATTTGGTATAGTAGAAAAACACAGCTTTGCTAATGTAAAAGGAGCGGATAATGATAACTTTGGTGAAACTATTTATATGGGATATGATAAGTCAGAAGATCTTTATAGGTATTTAGTCAAAGAAGAATATATAACTGAGAAAGGAAATGTAACTGATAAGCTTAAAATTGCTATAGACTCCGAAGCTGAAAGTGATGAAAGCTTAAAATTAGATAAAGAGTTTATAGATTTTTATGGTGGAATATATGAAGAGTTAAAGAAAAGAGTTAAAAACTATGAAATTAAAGATGCTTCTAAAAAGAAAAAAGTTCAGCTTAATAAGGCTATTTTAGAGAGTGAAGAGTTTATAAATCTATGGAATAAAATAAAATCAAAAACTATTTATCGTTTAAAATTTGATAGTAAAGAATTAATTAGAAAATCCATCGACGATATAAAAAACATGCCTAAAATAAATTCTCCTAGAATGTTTTCATCAAAAAACACTATAGACAAAATGTCAAGGGAAACAGGCCTAGAAGGAAAAACTGTTAGAGAAGATGAAGACAGATTAGAATATAATATACAATTGCCAGACATAATAACTGATTTACAAAATAAAACTAACTTAACTAGAAAAACGGTAATAGACATTTTAATTAATTCTAAGAGATTAGAAGATTTTAAAAGAAATCCTCAAAAATACATAGAGGAAGTAACTAAAATAATAAGAAAGAATCTAAGACTTATGGTAGTAGACGGTATAAGCTACTCTAAGTTTAGAGGCGGAGATTATTACTCTATAGAAATGTTCAATGACAGTGAATTACTTACTTATTTAAATGACAAAATAGTAGAAAGTATGAAATCTCCGTACAACTATGCTATATGTGATTCATATGTTGAAACTAAATTTGCCAAGAAATTTGAAGAAAGAGACGAAATTAAAGTGTATGTAAAGTTATCAAGTTGGTTTAAGATAGAGACTCCTATTGGAAGCTATAACCCAGACTGGGCAGTGGTTATTAATGAAATAGACGAAGAGAGACTTTATTTTGTAGTAGAAACTAAAGGTAAAAGTGATATCAATCTTCTTAGAGACGAAGAAATAGCAAAAATTAAGTGTGCTAAAAAGCATTTTGAAGCTCTTGGTGAAAAAGTTGAATTTATGGCACCAGAAAGCAACCCTGATGAATTTATAAAAAAAGCTAGAGATGTATTTGCTTAAAGTGTCTAAGGCAATTGGATCTAATATTTCTACAGAAGCTTATACGAACTATAAAATTAATTTATCTATTCAAAGTTTGACTTAATGACTTAATATCCGGGGTTTATAAAAATGTATCATTAATTTTTATACGTTTATATACGAATATTAATCCAAAACACTCAAATATATTTTAGTTGATGAGTATTAAAAAGAAAATCCAATAAAAATACTAAGCGTTGATAATAATATAGGAATTGTATAGGTAGAAACATTATAAGGTAGGTTTAAAGTTAATTTAGAATAATTAAGTGAAATAGAAAAATAGATTTTATAATTAAATTACTGAAAATAATTAAAAAATTTAAAAGATATGTAAATATTAAAATTTATAATAAAAACAAATTTGTATGTAAAAATGAATATGCATGCGGATTTGTTTTTTATTATAATATAAATTGTAATTATAAAAATAATAAATACGCATGCATATAAAATAATGAAAGAAGAGAGCTATAGTATGCAATTTTCTATTATATAAAACTATCCTTTAAATGTATATTTAGGGTATAGTTAGTATTAAAATAAGCCACTTTCGTATAAAACCTATATTTTATAGCTAAATTACAAATTATATAAAAAATCAATTATGCATGCATATTTTATATTTTTATATATGATTTTATAAATTATTTTTTTATAATTTATTAATCATATTTAATTAATTTAAATTAATTAAAATCATTTATCAAACCTTAAACAACAAATCTAATCAAAACCAAAATTTATTAATTATATTCAATTTCTAAATCTTAATCTGATATCTTAAGAATCTTTTATCTATATGCATGCATATTCATTTAAATTGCATTATATAAATTAAGCTTCTTATTTCATCTATAATCTTTGCCTTATAGCTTTACAAATATATCAAACTATCCCTTAAATAAATCATACGTTTCAATATTTAAGGGATAGTTGAAATGAATGTTTATATGTGTTATTTTATAAATATGAAAAATTTTAGGAGATAATTTATATGGATGATAAAAAAATTATAAAAATACATAATAAATCAGATAAACCAGATAACATCGTATTTAAAGAGAATGTCTTAATAGAAAGATGTATAAAAGTAGAAAATAAACTACCTAAGTTTATGAAAGATTATTTTATCTATCTAAAAGGATCTGTAGCAACCTCTACTCGACTTGCTTATTTAGAGGATATTCACTTCTTTTGTGTTTATCTAACAGAAACAAAAGATATAACAAGTGCAGATAAACCTTTTAATATTACATTAGAAGATTTTAAAAAAATAAAGGCTAGGGATGTTAATTTATTTTTAGGTGACTATTGTAGTAGATATTATAAACATACTGAGAAAAGTACTTTAATATTTGAGAATAATAGTCGTGCATTAGCTAGAAAAAAATCATCACTATCTACTCTATTTAAATTTTTATATAGGAATGATCAACTAGATAACAACATAACAGATGGGTTTAACCCTATTAAGCTTCCTAAGCCTCAACCAGACGCTATAAAGCGACTTGAGATTGATGAAGTTGCAAAAATGTTAGATGCTGTTGATACTGGTTACGGTTTAACAGATAAAGAAAAAGTTTATTGGAGAAAAACTAGGCTTCGTGATAAAGCTATCTTAGCATTATTTGTTACCTATGGTCTTAGATTAAATGAGCTTCGAGAATTGAATATTTCATCTTTTAATTTTTCTAGAGGTGAATTTAAAATTTATAGAAAAAGAGGTAAAGAAGTTTTAATGCCAATTAACCATACCTGTGAATCTGTTGTAAAAGATTACATATTAAACGAAAGGCCTCAAAGTGAACTTTTAGAAGAAGAATATAAGGATACCCTATTTTTATCTCTTCAACGTAAGAGAATGGATCCTAAGGCTATCAGACAACTTGTAAAGAAATATACATCTATTTCCATGGAAACATCAAGAGAAAGCGGTTATAGCCCTCATAAATTAAGAGCTACTGCAGCAACTTCTCTAATTCAAAGTGGATTTTCTATATATGATGTTCAAAATTTACTAGATCATGATAATGTAACAACAACACAGCTTTATGCAGCACATAAAAAGCATGTTAAAAGAGATATTGTTAATAATTTTGAATGGATTGATGAAGATAAAGAGAATGAAAATAAAGAGTTAAATATTTAAAAAATGTTATTTTATACATTCAAGAACAAATGTTTGTATAAATATATTCATTGTGTTACAATATAATTATAAATTAAAATTAGAAAGGATAGCTTTTATGTATTTAGATTTAAGCCCAAAGCAAATATTGATACTAGAGTTTATCAAGGAACAAATTGCACTTAAAGGATATCCACCTTCAGTTAGAGAAACATGTGAAGCTGTTGGTTTAAAGTCTACATCTACCGTACACTCACATTTAAATAAACTTGAAAAATATGGATATATAAGAAGAGATGCAACAAAACCTAGAGCTATTGAAGTCTTAGATGGAAATAAAACAACATTTAATCATGAAGTACTTAATCTACCATTAGTTGGTCAAGTAACTGCTGGACAACCAATATTAGCTGAAGAAAATGTTGAAGAATATATCCCATTCCCTGCTAATTTTATAAAGGGTAATGATAACTTTGTATTAAAAATTAAAGGCGACAGTATGATGAATGCAGGTATTTTAAACGGAGATTACGTAATAGTAGATAGAAAAAATACTTCATCTAATGGACAAATAGTTGTTGCCCTTATCCATAAAGAGTATGCTACTGTAAAAAGATTTTTTAGTGAAGATAATAATATGATACGACTTCAACCAGAAAATGATTTTATGGATCCTATAATGTTAAATTGCAAAGATGTTGAGGTTATAGGAATAGTTACTGGGGTATTTAGAGTTATAAAATAAAAAAGATAAGGTTTCATTTCCTTATCTTTTTTTATTTCTATTTTATAAAGTGATTTAATTAAGCTAATTCTAAAGCTATCTCCATCATTTTAGTAAATGCTACTTGTCTTTCATGCGATGTTGTTTCTTCTCCAGTTAGAGGACAATCTGAAATAGTAAGTATCGTTAAAGCATTAACCCCAGCTCTAGCTGCATTCATATACAGAGCTGCTGCTTCCATTTCAACACAAAGAACACCCATCTTTTGCCATTTAGCTAAATTATCTAATCCTGCATCACTATAGAATACATCACTTGAAAGAATATTCCCAACTGCTACCTTTGTTCCTTGTTCTTTTGCAACTTCAACAGCTTTTTGCATTAATTCATAACTAGCTATTGGAGCAAAAGTTCCAGGTAAATTATATTGTGAAGCATAGTTTGAATCTGTACATGCTCCCATACCTATAACTACATCGTGTAGTTTTAAATCTTTGTTTATAGCTCCAGCTGAACCTACTCTTATTAAGTTCTTAACATTATAAAAATGTATAAGCTCATAAGAGTATATTCCTATAGATGGTATACCCATACCTGATCCTTGAACAGATATTCTTTTTCCTTTATAGTATCCTGTATATCCAAACATCCCTCTTACAGTATTATATTGCACTACATCTTCTAAAAAAGTTTCCGCTATAAATTTAGCTCTTAATGGGTCTCCTGGTAATAAAACCGTTTCTGCTATATCACCTAATTTTGCATTGTTGTGTGGTGTTGGTGTACTCATTTATTCTGCCTCCTAATTTTGTTATTGTATGTACATATAATTAATGTATTCCCAAATAAATGATTATTAATTCATTTTTTGGCACCTATAGTAGTATACTATAAGTAAGATTATATTTTCTATACTATAAATGGAAATTTTTTATATGGAGGGATATTTTATTAAAAATAATCAGAAGCTTTCTATATTAATACTAATACCCATGTTAATCCTATCATTTATACTCACTTTCAAGTCTAAACCTATTGATAACAATGCAAAATCTACTATTTATAATTATATAGAATGCATTAATAAAAAAGATTTAGCTTCAATTTCAAAATTAGTTACAAAAGATAAAATTTCAGATTTAAAATTACAAATTGATAATATAAAAAGTATACATTTAATAAAAATTGAAGAAGAAACAGATATGAATTTAGTAAGTGATTACCTAAAAGATAACCCTCTACATGATAAAAACTTAAAAATCTTTAAAATAAACTATAGTGTTAATTATGAAAATGAAACAGATAGCAAAACTTATGAAAGTTTATGTTCATTAATTACTGACCAATCCGGTGAGTGGTTAATTAATGATTTTAATATAGAATTATCTAAAAAGTAGCTTAATTAGTTTAAGCTGCTTTTAAATTTATATATACGTTGTACTTATCATATTTATAATACTAATCTCATACATTTATTTATAGTTAATTTATAATGAATAAAAAATTTTACAATTGGTTGGTGAATTTAATTGAGATTATTGCGTACTTATAAAAAAAGTATAAAGATTGAAGCTCTTACTAGTATCTATTTACTGATTGCAACTATATTTGCTTTATTTATTTATAACACTCCTCTAAAAAATATGTACGACTATATATTAAATGACATATACATAGTAAATGAATTTTCAATACATATGTTTATAAATGAATTTTTAATGTCTATATTCTTTTTAGTTGCAGGTTTAGAAATAAAGTCTGAAATATTATATGGTAATCTATCATCATTAAAAAAAGCTTCTTTTCCAGTCTTTGCATCTATAGGAGGTGTAATTGTTCCTGAATTAATATTTATATTAATAAATAGGAATAGCCCATTTTTAAGCGGATTTTGCATTCCTATATCTACAGATATTGCATTTGCAGTAGGTATATTTATTTTATTTTCTAATAAGTTCAATCCTGCTCTTAAAGTATTTTTATTATCTTTAGCTGTTGTTGATGACCTAATATCTATAGCTTTTATAGCCATCGTATATTCTTTAGATATAAACTTTACATATTTGATAATTTCATTTGCGATTTTTATAACTTTAATTATAGCTAATAAATTATTTAAAATAGAAAGTATTATCTATTATCTTATAAGTGGACTATGTTTATGGTATTTTGTACATTTAAGTGGATTACATTCTACAATAAGTGGAATCATATTAGCTATTACTATCCCATCAAAATCTTATACGTGTAGAAAAAGTACATTAGATAGATTACAATGTATCTTAGTACCTATAAATAGCCTATTTATTATACCGTTATTTGCTTTTGCAAACACTGGAATATCACTTACATATAATATTGATTTAAGTAGTGCTAAACCACTTTATATGGGAATAATATTAGGACTTAGTGTAGGTAAACCTCTAGGTATTATGCTATTTTGTTATTTAGGAGATTTATTTAAGTTTACAGAAAAACCTAAAAATATAAGTTGGTTAGCTATATTTTTTGTATCACTTATTGCTGGAATTGGATTTACCATGTCTATATTCATATCAGAACTAGCATTTATTCATAATCTAACACTTGTAAATATAGCTAAAATGGCAATACTTATTTCTGCATCTATATCTATAGCGGCAAGCTTCTTAACAATAAGTATTTACATATATGTGTGTAAGTTAAAAAATAAAACTACAAGATTAACTAATAAATATTTAATATCTTAAAAAATAGTATTCTTTATAAATAATTCTAATTTATAATTGCATGTAATTAAGCATTTCACTTTATAAAATAAAGTTTTTATTATTTTAATTTTATTTTATAAAGTAAAATGCCATTTCTCTAGATGGGCTGAGTTTAAAAAATAAAGTTACTAGTACTAAAATAAGTAACTAAGTTTTACATATTATTACTTTTTATTATCTTGGCTACTTATTACTATAAATATAATTTAGTCTCTATTCTTCTATCATAATCTGACCAAGTATCTTCTTTAGTGTTTTCTTTAATTTGTTCTATTTTATTCATTGTAGCATCTACAGTGTCTGCATAATTTAATATAAATGATTCTTCCATATTACAAGCTCTAGGAGATCCATACTCTAATTTACCATGATGTTGAGTTATGCATCCTTTAATACGTCTTATAAAGTCCTCACTAAATGGATAATCTATTTCATTTAAAGCTTTATCAATAATCTGAACTCCAATTACAATATGACCTTCTAACTCACCTTGAAGTGTATACTTAAATGGTCCCTTATAATCTAATTCATAAAGCTTTCCAATATCATGAAGTTTTGCACTTAAAACAGCTACTTCTCTTCTTTTACAGTTATATCTATCACAAAGTACTTTTGTTAAATACATTACATTTAAAGTATGTTCAGCAAGTCCTCCTATATAATTATGATGCATTGAAACTCCACCGATACCATGTTTAAATTCCTCTAAGAATTTTTCATCATTAAAAAAGTAATCATTTAGAATCTTTCCTTCTTCAGAAATTATGCACTCCTTTGTTATTTCTTCGATATCAGACATAATATCATTTATAGGTCTTTTTACAGATGGTAGGTAGTCCTCTAAATTAAAATCTTTTACGTATTCAAAATCTGAAATATCAATTGTACCCTCTATACTATCCTCTACTTCTATAACTTCTCCCATATTAAGATTGTGTTTAACTGATAACTTACCTTTTTTATATCCATTTTTATTACTTAATAGATATACTTGTTTATTTCCGTCTTTATATAGCTTTTTCATAATCATAAACTTTGTATATGAATTTTTATTTTCAGACATAATGCTGCACTCCGTTTCTTTTTATTTAGCTAATGTATTGAATTTATTATATGCTGAATTTGTACTTATCATAAGTTAATATTAAAAATAAAAGAAGCTATCCCTTAAAGAGATAACTTCTTTATTTTTAATATTAATTAAATTATAATAGCTTTTCTTTCCATTCATCTACTTTAAATCCTATAACTACATTTTTACCATCATAAGCTATAGGTCTTTTTATAAGCATTCCGTCACTTGATAATATATCTAAAAGCTTTTCATCTGATTCAGTTTTTACGATATCTTTTAAACCAAGTTCTCTATATTTTACACCACTAGTGTTAAAAAACTTTTTAAGTTCATATCCACTTACTTCATACATTTCTTTTAGTTCTTCTTTACTTGGTGGATTTTTAACTATTTCTATATTTTCAAATTCTAAATTATTTTCCTCAAGCCAAGCCTTGGCCTTTCTTACGCTAGATCATTTTGAATATCCATAAAATTTTATCATCTTTATCATCCTTTCTATTATATATCTATATACCCTAAAATAAATAATCTAATCTAATTTATTCCAAGGTACAACTTCGACTTCTCCAAACCATCTTTCTTTAAGTCTATTCGAGTACTCACCTTTATAGCCTATAAAAGAAAGAACTATAAGCTCAATATACTTTGTCCCTATTTGGATTATATTCCACATATCTTCTACTGTTAAATTAGCTCTATTGTCTTTTCTAACTGGATGAACTATCTTATTTCTAAAATATATTACAAGGTCTACTCCATCATCAAACTTACCTCTTATCCAATCATCAAATAATTCAAGCTCATCACTTCCATGAGGTATATTACAAGCATTTAAAACCAATTTAATATTTTTAGAAGCATTATTTTGATCAAATTGCTCATCATCTAATAAACCTTCTTTTTCTACAAGAATTATATATGAAAGAGCTTCTAGGGCAATTTGAATCGATATTATATTATTTTCTAAGGTTATATCTCCAAGTGATTCTATATACCAATCTATAACATGTTTTATAGCTGGTCCATAATAACCATCCTCTAATTTATTACACATAAGTGATAAATACTTTTCTATGTTATGGTGATTTGAAATAGTATCTGTCCAAGTTGGAACAAATCTAAAAGGTGTAACTATATTTTCTATCCATAGTCTATATGTATTATTATTATTTTTATATCCCTTAGCAAGACATATGCCTATATACCTACCACACATAAAACTAAGTGCTGTAGATATTCTATCTAAGAAATTTATAATATTATTAGTTTTAAAAGGTCTATTATCTTTTCGCCTAATGCGACCTATATGAGTTATTAGGAAACCTGATTTAGATTTTAGTTCATCATTAAGCTCTCTTCTATAATCATATCTTTTATCTATAGTAATATGAAAATCACTTATATCAAACTCTATTCTACCTGCAAATAATTTATCAACATGCTTTATCAAATCACCTGGAAACTTATCTAAATTAACTATATTAAAATCAACATAATCTACAAAAGAATTTTTCGATTTTATATAATTATCATTTATATAACCCTCCATATTAAAATCATTTCTAGCATTTATAGTTATTGAGATTGGTTTATATCCATACATCTCAAGTATTGCATTGTCATAATCTAATTCTAAATCAACATCCTCGTCTTCAACGAATAGTATTTGTGCTTTAAAATTTATAGATATGGGAGGAGTCATTTTGTAATAGATTATACCACTACATCTATATTTTCTGTCTAAGTAAATACAGAAACGTCCTTCATAAATGCTTATATCTTCATCTATTTTGTACCTTAAATATTCAGAAGATATTGCATTTTTAATTACTTTAGCCATTTACCCACCCCTGTAATATTATAGTATATATTATTATATCATAATAAGTAGTTTAATATATAGATTTAAATTTTTAATATTATGGTATATAATTAATAAAATATGAAAATAAGAGGTGAATGACTTGATAACTATAATATCTCCTGCAACTACTATGAATTTTGATAAAGATAGTAATTTAGAAAACTCTTCTAATCCAGTATTTAAAGAAGACGTAAATTATCTTATAAGTATACTAAAAGAACTAAATATAAAAGAAATAAGTAATTTAATGAATTTAAGTGAAGATTTATCTAAATTAAATTATGATAGATATCAAAACTTATTAGATTCTAATAATAAAAAGCTTCAAAGTATACTTGCTTTTGACGGAGAAGTATTTAATTCTATGAATACTTCAGATTTTAATGAATATGATTTTAACTTTGCAAATGACCATCTAAGGATTTTATCTGGTTTATATGGAATATTATCCCCTTTAGATTTAATAGAGCCTTATAGACTTGAAATGAAAGCTAAACTTGAAAATAAAAATGGAAAAGATCTATATAAGTTCTGGAAAAATAAAATAACAGATTACATCATTAAGGAATTAGAAACCCATGAAAGTAAAGTACTATTAAACTTAGCTTCATCAGAATATCTAAAGTGTATAGACTTAAAACCTATAAAAAAAGATTTTAAATTTATAGATGTAGTATTTAAAGATTATGATTTAAAAACAAATACATATAAAGTAAAAGGACTTTATGCTAAAAAAGCTCGTGGATATATGTGTAGATTTATCATAAAAAATAAAATAGATTCTGTTGATGGTTTATTAAAGTTTAATATGGAAGGTTACACTTATAATGATGAACTATCGAACGGGGAAGTAATAACATTTACAAGAAAAAATATATAAATAGAAAGAGTGTCTATTATTATATTAACCATATTTAGACACTCCCTTTTTGTCTTTTTAGTTTTCTAAAGTATAATCGTACATTTACTTCTAACCCTATTAATATAGACCAACTACTTAAATAAAGCCACGTTATTAAAACTATAATTCCACCAATACTGCCATAGATAACTTCATAATTTGAATAATTGTTAGTATAGTAAGAATAGAAAAAAGATATTAAAAACCATGCTAATGTAGCTATTATAGACCCAGGTATTACATCTTTTGTTTTTATATTCTTATTTGGTGTGTATTTATATAAATTAATCATTATAATTACAAGTGTAGATACACCTACTACATATCTAAGAATATTCCAAAGATATATAAATATCTTATCTAATCCTATAAGATTAAATATAAAGTATCCTATAGATTCTCCAAAAACTAATAGTATTATAGATGAAAAAATAAGAACAAAAATACTTATAGTAAAAATAAAACTAATTATAAATACTTTTATAAATGATCTTGTTTCTTTAACATTATAAGATTTATTCATCCATCGAATTAATGATCTAATACCCCTTGACGATGTCCATAAGGTAAAAATAAAACTTAATATTAAAAATCCTAAACTTTTATTCTCAATTGCTGAATTTATTATAGACAATATTATATAAAATGCACTTTCTGGAATAACATTTTTTATTATTAAGATAGACTTATTTAAATGAAACGTTGGTATATAAACTATAATACTTATAGTAAATATTAAAAATGGAAACATAGATAATAATAAATAAAAAGACAGTTCAGCAGCTTTGGAATTTATTTCACTATAATTAAATTTTCTAGAAACACTCCTAATATATTCTGCATTTAATTTCTTCATATATTACCCCTATAAAATTTGTATCTATATTATACATAGTATTTTAGATTGTATATATTAATTACTTATATTTTAAATTAATTTATATTATAAATTAGACTCTCTATTTACTTATATATCATTTAAAATAAAAGAGTTCTATTTAGTGAAAAGCAACACTATATAGAACTCTTACTACATATTATTATATTAAACTATTAACAGAAAAGCTTACTAGCAGCTTCTTTGTTTTCTATAACTAGACTATTAACAGTAGCATCTATGTATTTATTTATATTATTAAGCTTATTAGTAGCTTCATTTTCATCTATACCCTTTACAGCTATATAGAATTTAAGCTTAGGTTCAGTTCCAGATGGTCTTATAGCAACCCAAGATCTATCTTCTAAGAAGAACTTTAACACATCAGCTTTAGGAAGACCATCTACACCCTTTGAGTAATCTTTCATATCAATCACTTTAAAGTCTCCCATAGAACTTACTTCATTTTCTCTAAAGTAGCTTATAATATCTTTTATTTTAGCTAGACCTTCTATACCTTTTAATGTTATTGATATAGTTTTTTCTTTAAAGAATCCATATTTTTCATATAAAGATATTAAACCTTCATATAAGCTCATACCTTTTGAGTAGTAGTAAGCAGCCATTTCAGATATTAAAACTGAAGCAACTACACCATCTTTATCTCTAGCATGAGTTCCAACTAAGTATCCATAACTTTCTTCATATCCGAATAAGTATGTTTTTTCATTATTATTTTCTTCAAATGACTTAATCTTTTCACCTATAAATTTAAATCCAGTTAAAACATTTAATACTTCTACATTATTAGCTTTAGCAATATCTGCACCAAATTCAGATGTAACTATAGTTTTTATAAGTGTAGAGTTTTCTTTTAACTCACCTTTTTCTTTTAATCCTTCTATTATGTAGTCAGTTAAAAGTCCTCCTATTTGGTTTCCAGTTAAAAGTGCATAATCTCCAGTAGTAGTCTTAACAGCTACACCAACTCTATCACAATCAGGATCAGTTGCTATAACTAAATCAGCACCATTTTCTTTAGCTAATTCTATACCTCTAGTTAAAGCTTTTTGCTCTTCTGGGTTAGGATATTCTATACCAGCAAAGTTAGGGTCTGGATTTTCCTCTTCTTTAACAACTAATATATTTTCAAATCCAACCTCTGATAAAGCACGTCTTATTGGTTTATTACCAGTACCGCAAAGTGGAGTAAACACTATTTTAAATTCTTTTCCTACTTTTTCTATTAACTCTTTTCTTATAACTTGTTTTTTAACAGCTTCAATAAATTCAGTATCTGCTTTTTCATCTAATGTCACAACTAAATTTTTATTTTCTTCTGTTAAAGTAGGTATTGTACTATAATCATGTATGCTGTTTATTTCTTCTGTTATAGCATTTGCAATATGTGGCATAACTTGAGCTCCATCTTCCCAGTATACTTTGTATCCATTATATTCTGGTGGATTGTGACTAGCAGTTATAACTATACCAGCTATAGTATTTAAGTTTCTAACTGCAAAAGATAACTCAGGAGTAGTTCTTAAAGAGTCAAATATATATGCTTTTATACCACAAGCCGCTAATGTATTTGCTGCTTCTATACAAAACTCTCTAGACATATGTCTATTATCGTGAGCTATTACAACACCTCTATTTTTTTCTTCTTCAGTAGTGTTCTTTATTATGTAATTAGCAAGACCAAAAGTAGCTCTTCTTACTGTATATATATTAATTCTATTAGTTCCAGCAGCTATAACACCTCTTAATCCTGCTGTACCAAATTCTAAATCCTTGTAAAATCTATCTTCAATTTCTTTTTCATTACCTTCTAAATTTAATAGTTCTTCCTTAGTTTCTTTGTCAAAGTATGGATTGTTTCTCCATTCATTATACTTATCCATATAGTTCATTATAAAAATGCCCCCCTTAAATTACTTATATTTTGATGTTATCTATTTATGTATATTTTATACTGTTTTAATATTTTAGTAAAGATTTACTTATATAGTCAATAACTGGTACTTACTTTTAATTTAATATGTATATGTCAATTGTTCGTCTTCCCCAGCTATATGCATCTGTTTCACTTCCCATAAAGATATCTATTTTATTTCCTTTTATAGCTCCACCACAATCTTCTGCAGTAAACGTCATATTAAATTTTGGAATATATACCTTAGTTCCATAAGGAATTACTTTTGGATCAACAGCTATTGTTCCCCATTTAGGTTTTGTACCTGTTGCAGTTATTGTGCCTGTTGCATAAGCTGTTGAAACAACACTCATTTGCCTCGAGTTACTTCCCCTTGAAGCTACCATAATCTCTTCTTTTATTCCCTTTTTTATAACTTTATTAGTTGGACTCTTTACTACTTTTTCTGATACTAGATTTTTATCAACTAATTTACCATCTTCATAAATTAGTTCATATATCATTTCTTTTTCTCCATCTTTTCCTTCTTGATCTATTTTAGTTTCTCCTTTTGATAAATTATCATCTTCATTTATAGTTATTTCAAACGGTATTTTTTCATACTCTTTTTTCTCTTTTATATCAACATTTACTATATTTATTTCCATATAGTCTTTTAGCTCATCATTTAAATTAGGTGTTATCTTGTCATTATTATCGTATTTTATACCTTTTTCATCTAATAAGTCCTTTATATTTTTTTTAAATGAATCTGTTGTGCTAGTTAAAATTATTTTCCAAATAAAGTAAATTGCTTTTTTCAA
>ERZ791785.86-NODE-86-length-107032-cov-20.129383_pt1 | contig 107032 bp, 134 predicted proteins | sample MGYA00509947_ERZ791785 | MGnify/ENA primary metagenome ERZ791785 (study PRJEB30046, sample SAMN00791982) | human gut metagenome | study: EMG produced TPA metagenomics assembly of the A metagenome-wide association study of gut microbiota in type 2... | reverse complement strand
GGGTAGGATATACTTCTTTTCCATTTTTATCAACGATCTTCAATGCTATGATCTGCTCTTTTCCTTTGGATACAGAATCTTTGTAGAATTTCAATGACTGCAATGGATATCCGTTAATATCAAACAGTGCCTGATTATCCCAGCTTGTTCCACCCCATGCTGCTTTTCCTTTGTAATACATTTTAGAATCTGGAAAATATCCAAGTGCACCTTTCGATGCCCATCCTGTACCATACTGATCTGCGATCTGCTTATTATATTCCCAGTTTGTCCATCCTGCTTTTACCGGAATCCATGCACCTTCCCAATAGAATGTACCTAATCCATTATCCTGTGATAACACGGTATCATAAAGATCTGTAAGTTCATTTACCTGTCCTTGTGGTCCTACTTCATATGCACCTGTATTTGTACTGTCTCCGATAGAATTTGGTGTACCGTCTCCATCATTTAAACTATTAACCCAGCTTGTCTCAAATACTGCAAACATCTTTCCATAGGAAGCGGCCAGTGTCTGCACATCTTTCAATGTCTTTGGCGTATTTGCTTTTGCTGCAATGGACCAGAATGGATAATATGAAGATCCTAAAACATCATAGTCCACATTATCTCTCTTCCATGTATTCATGATCGTTTTGTATTTCCATACATTTGGTGTTTCAAGATGTAATGCAACCAAAGCCTGCGGTGTATATTCTCTGACTGCTTTAATTCCGGCTTTTAAATATTTATTTACTTCTGTTGATTTCTTTTTATCTCCCCAGATGACATTAAAAGATTCTCCTTTGTCTCTGTTAGAGTATATTCCAAGAAGTCCGTTGGTAATTTCATTTCCTACCTGAACCATTCCAATGTTTGCCCCAGCATCTTTAAATTTCTGAATAGATTCTTTGGTGAAATCATATACATCTGAACACATCTTTTCTGTATTATTTACATCCTTTTTCCATGCTTTTGGAACTAACTGAACCGCTGGTTCTGCCCAGAAATCCGAATAATGAAAATCAAGCAGAACTTTCATATCATATTGGGCTGCCTCTTTTGCGATCTCTACACCTGTGGAAACATCATTTCCACCACCGCCATAGGTTTTCCCATCTGCATTAAACGGATCATTCCAGATCCTGATCCTGATATAGTTGATTCCATTATCATGAAGTACTTTTAATAACGGTGTCTCATTTCCTTCATAATCATAATATTTCACTCCTGCTTTCTTTAATGCAAGATAAGATGAAATATCCATTCCTCGGATAGAACTCTCAGACATTCCTTTGACTTTTTTGATCGTTACTTTTTGATCTTTTAATCCTGTATCTCCACCATATTCCCATGGATCTTTGTAGCTGCTTACATCAACCTGATTTCCTTGTGCATAAGCAAAGATTGCAAGTGAAGACATTGCTTGTCCATTTTCATCAAAGAATGAGTCCCATGCCCCGACAAAATCTGCATCATTATAGATCAATCCACCTGCATTTTTCTCATCGATCGTTGCCTGAAGATAATCATAAATGCTCTTTGTCTGTGTCGTTATACTGGCTTTTCCTTCTGAATCTTTCCATGGACATTTGACACTGGAAATGATCATCTGCTTTCCTGCTGCCTTTTCTTCTACTGTATTCTTTAATGTTTTTACATAATTTTCATTGTGTGTATCCGGATAGATGTTTACTCCAATATAATCATAATCAACATCAGCATTTCCTAATTTTCCAATGATCCATTGAATATCTGAAGCATCTGTTGTTGGTGCCGATACACTAACAGCCGGTTTGATTCCTTCTTCTCTGATCATTTTCGAGATTTTGCTCATTGCAACAAAGCCTTCCCATCCATCTCCACTACTCATATTTAAGAAATTATAGTTTACTTCATTTCCGATCGTGATCATCGTTGGGACTGCATCTGCTGCCTTCAATTCTTTGATGACGTTTTTTGTATACTCCAGTGCCTTTTTTTCTGCTGAATCAGTATCCCAACCATCTGGTAATTTCTGCACCCCTGCATACGTTATATCATCAGAATATAACAATGTAACATTTGTTTTTAATCCTGCTTTCTTGGCTTCTTTTAATGTCTTCTTAGCGTTTTCTAAAGACAGATAGCTTTCATTACCCTCTTTATCTTTTGTTGGATTCACTGCAACTTTCACAGAAATCGTATTGATTCCCTGTGATCTTACATATTCAAACACATTGGAAACTTCGATTCCTTTGTAATTTTTCCAGACTTTTTTCCACGCATTTTTTTGCAATTGATAATGGGAAAAATCTGCTCCTAAAACCGTCTGACTGCTGATTCCATTTATTTTCTTATACTGTGACATATCATTCGTATCACTGCTTATTGTTTCTGCCTTTGACTCCGCTTTTACGTTATGTGCAAACATTGGCATGGATGTTAATCCTGTTGAAACAGTTAATGTTGCTGCCACCAATGTTGTCAATATCTTTTTAACTTTGTTCATTTAACTTCTCCTTCCCTATCCTTTGTTATTTTTCTTACATTTTAACGCATGTAAATCATAAATGTGAATAAATCCTTCTGAAATTGTATTCCTTTTGCACTTTCATATTTCCATGCCTGTCCTGGCACTCCATAAATATAATATGCAGATGATGTCAACCCTCCTCTCTCTAATCGTTCTCTCTTAAACCAGTTTCCAAAAGAGCTGGTTGGTCTGCTCTTGATCGGATGAGAATCTAAGACCAGATATTTTTTTGTCTTGGGATTAAAATCAGCAACTGTTACATAATGTCCTGGTACATGCGAGATTGCTACACAACCTTTTTTCAGATATTCTCTTACTTCTGATGTACTGTAAGTTGTCTTAATATAAGCGAACCCATATGTGTCTCCAAATTTCTTCGCTGCCGCCTTAAAAATCCCATCATGTGTTCCGGCACCTATGATCCTGTAATGTTTCTCCACTGCATAATCTGCAAACAACATTGGATCAACAAATTGCCCATTCAATGCATATACTGCATTTGTGATCGCCACAACTCCGCAGCCTGCTGCTGCCATTTTCCCACTGTAATCCGAAACATTTCCATAATCTTTTCTGGCCCATGCAGGATCAAACTGCATAAAATCACGATACGGATATACATTTTTATTGTTAAGACGCATTATCTGCCATTGATAAGACTTCTGTGCTGCTTCTTTCTGTGTTTTTGTGAAACAGTTGTTCATATCTTTTATTTTACCGTCTGTCAAGGTACCATTTTCATCCATTGACAGATATTTTTCATTTTTTATATTTTTGATATAAAAATGATCGTACTCACGTATTAGTTTCCATGTGTGATCTTCTTTGCTTTGATTCAAAATCGAAACTTGATATTTCTGATTTCCCAGAAAAATGATCTGTACACGAATTCCTTCTCCAGAAGCTTTATTTTGTATCCAATAAGTTCCATTTCCTAGCAACTGTTTTTCATTCCCATTATATGGAATAGCTTCCTTATGATACAAACCTCTATCAATCCATCCAATTCCATATGCTTTCTTTTTCTCATAGATCACCTGAACATGATCGGATGTTTTACTAACCACGATCACTCCTGAATATCTTGGCGCTACCCCTATCTTTTTACTTCCTGAAGATGTTTCAAAAACATTCATCTTTTTTTTCAAAAATGCATAACTCTTTTTGAATGAACGATCATAAATTTTCCCAGCAAATTCATCATAGACCGTCTGGGGATTATCAAAATATCCTGGCTGTGCTGCCTGTATTTTGATGCCTGAGATCATGCAAAGAACAAGGCATATCACTACACAGATTCTTCTTTTATTTTTCCTGTATTGTTTTGTCATTTGATTTTCCTTTTATTTTGTTAATTCTATTGACAGTATATCATTTTCATGATAAATTATTAATCAGTTCTGCTGCTGTGGCACAGGAGGTAGCGCACCTCATTGGTAGTGAGGAGGTCACGGGTTCAACTCCCGTCAGCAGCTTTATAAAGAAGACTTAAAACATCCGTTTTAAGTCTTCTTTTTATTTCTCTTATCTTTACTTTAACTTTCCTGATCATTTCTGATCTTCCTGCGAATCCTCTGAATCGCATTATCAATGGATTTATCACTTTTTCCAAGTTTTTTTGCAATCGTTGTATATGTTTCTCCATTCAGATAATGATACATCACCTGTTTTTCAAATTTACTTAAATTCTGGTCAAGCATTTTGTAATAATCATTTAATTCTTCCTTTCGAAGCATCATCTCCTCCGGAGTTTCCTCCGGAGTTTCTAAGATTTCATCCAATGATAATTCTTCTTCCTGATTCTTTTGTTCAAACAGAGAGATTGCTGTATTCAACGGAATATGTTTTTTTCTGTTAAATGCAGTGATCGTTGTATAGATCTGTCTTTGCACACACAGATAAGCAAACGTTGAAAACGAAGTGTTTTTTTCTTCCTGATAGGATGTCACTGCTTTAAAAAGCCCGATCATTCCTTCCTGGATCAGATCTTCTTCATCCCCACCTGCAAGAAAAAAGCTCCTTGCCTCTTTCCTTACCATATCCCTGTATCTCTCTAACAGACATTCCATCGCATCATCATTACCGCTTTGGATCTGTCTGAGCAATTTCTCATCAGAAATTGTTTTTAATTCTTTCATTCTTTATTTTCCCAGTCGTTGTCTTACAACTTCAAACGCCAGAACACCTGCTGCTACAGAAGCATTCAGTGAATCAATATCTCCTTTCATTGGAATAGATGAGATAAAGTCACACTTTTCCTTTACCAAACGGCTCACACCGCTTCCTTCATTTCCAATAACAAGCCCGATCGATCCTGTCAGATTCTGACGATAGATCACTTCTCCATCCATATCTGCACATGCAAACCACATACCGCGTTCTTTTAATTCATCCATTGTTTTTCCAATATTTGTTACTTTCACAACTGGTGTATAATTGATCGCACCTGCAGATGTTTTTGCTACAGTTGGTGTAATTCCAACTGCACGATGCTTTGGAATGATCACTCCATGTGCACCTGCAAGATTTGCTGTACGAATGATCGCCCCAAGATTATGAGGGTCTTCAATCCCATCTAACAGGATAAAGAAAGGATCCTCACCCTTTTCTTCTGCTCTTTTAAACAGATCCTCAATCGTTCCATATTCATATGCTGCGACAATTGCAACAACTCCCTGATGATGTTCATTTGTCAGCTGATTCAAGCGTTCTTTATCTACAAATTTAAGAATCGCATCTGTTTTCTTTGCCTCTCTTACGATCGTACGGATCGGTCCATCCTGACATCCATCCAATACAAAAATCTTGTCGATTGGTTTCTTTGCTCTTAAAGCCTCGATCACGGCATTACGCCCTGCGATCAGATCTTCTTTATGATTCATGTTCTTCTCCTATTTCTTCTTTTTTATTCAAATCAAAACCGATCCCGATCAATTCGATGATGCGGTCCATATCTCCTGCCAGATATAAATATCCAACCAAAGCTTCCACTCCAGTTGCTTTTCTGTAATCCATCATAGATGCATTCTTTGCAACAGAACCTGATTTGGAATTTCTTCCACGTTTATAAACAGCCATTTCTTCTTCTGTCAAAAATGGCTCGATCTTTTCAAACACTTCTTTTTGTGCAGAAGCTTTGACCATACTGCTTGATTTTTTGTGATACTTATTCACACTCATATTCCCTGCAGACATAACGATCGTTCGGATCACGATCTCATAGATCGCATCTCCAATGTAAGCAAGAGATAATGGAGAGTAACTTTTGGGATCCAATCCATCAAGATACAATCCTTCTTTGATCTTTTGAATTAAGCTCTGCTCCATTTTACACCTTCTCTTGTATCTTTTAATACGATACCCTGCTCTAATAACTGGTCTCTGATCTCGTCTGCTCTTGCAAAATCTTTGTTCTTTCTTGCCGCCTGACGTTCTTCGATCAGTTTTTCGATTTCTTCATCTAGGATCTCTTCTTCTTTTGTTGTTTCAATTCCAAGAACGCTGCAAAGATCTTCTAATACTTTTAGTATTTTCTTTGCATAGTCTGCACTGAAGTCTTTCACTGTTGAGTTTGATTCACGCACGATTTCAAAAATAGCCGAAACTGCATCTGCTGTGTTAAAGTCATCTTCCATTGCATCTTCAAATTTCTTTACAAGTACTTCTATATTAGCAAAATGTTCTGTTTCTTCTTTGCTTAAAGAACCTGTTTCTTCTTTAGCTGCCATCTCTCTGCATAGATCAATTGCTGTCAAGATACGGTCTAATCCTGTTTTTGCACTTTCTACTAAAGTATCACTGAAGTTTAATGGGGTTCTGTAGTGTGCACTTAACATGAAGAAACGAATCACCTGTAATGGATACTTTTCTCCAATTTCACGCACTGTAAAGAAGTTTCCCGCTGATTTAGACATTTTCTTATTGTTGATATTTAAGAAACCATTATGCATCCAGTAATTCGCAAACTTCTCCCCATTGCATGCTTCACTCTGTGCGATCTCATTTTCATGATGAGGGAAGATCAAGTCTTCTCCACCTGCATGAATATCAATTGTATCTCCGATATATTTCTTAGACATCTCAGAACACTCAATATGCCATCCTGGTCTTCCTTCTCCCCATGGAGAATCCCATGCGATTTCTCCTTCTTTCTTTGGTTTCCATAATACAAAATCAAGAGGATCTTCCTTTCCTTCTTCTCCTGTTACCTTGATCTCGCGATGTCCTGCTTCTAGATCATCAATATTTTTCTTGGAGAGTTTTCCATAATCTTTAAAAGATCTTGTCTTAAAGTATACAGTTCCATCTACTTCATATGCATGCCCTTTTTTGATCAATGTCTGAATCATTTTGATCATTCCACCGATTTCTTCTGTCGCTCTTGGCTGGTGGGTTGCAGGTTTGATATTTAACGCTTCCATATCTTGTTTGCATTCCTTAATATATCTTTCTGCGATCTCTGTTGCTGTTACACCTTCTTCATTTGCCTTCTTAATGATCTTGTCATCGACATCTGTGAAGTTTGAAACATAATTTACTTCATATCCTTTATATTCAAAGTAACGACGCACCGTATCAAAAATGATCATTGGTCTTGCATTTCCAATATGAATGTAGTTATACACCGTTGGCCCACAAACATACATTCCAACTTTCCCTGGATGCACCGGTACAAATTCTTCTTTTTGTCTTGTCAGTGTATTGTAGATTTTCATTTTTCTTTTTCCCTTCTGATTGCTTCTGAATTTTGATAATGTATAATAAATGTTTCCAGTGCCTGTCGTAATTCAGCATTCTCTCTTGCGAGCTTTTCGATATCCATATCGACTGGATTTGGAAGATCGATCTGGTCAAGCACAATACTCTGAATGCGATTGACTCTCTCTCCATCCTGTTTAACTACCTTACCTGGAACTCCGACAACAGTAGAATTCGGCGGTACATCAGATACAACAACACTTCCTGCACCAATCTTTGAGTTCTTTCCAATTGTAATAGATCCCAAAACCTTAGCACCTGAACTGATCATAACATTATCTTCGATCGTTGGATGACGTTTTCCAGTTTCATTTCCAGTTCCACCTAATGTAACACCTTGATATAAGGTCACATTATTTCCGATGATCGTCGTCTCGCCAATGACCACTCCATGCCCATGGTCAATAAAGAACCCTTCTCCGATCTGTGCACCTGGATGAATCTCAATTCCAGTTTTTCTCGCCCATTTCTGAGAAATCTTTCTAGCTTTGTAAAACTCTCCTTTCTTATATAATTCGTGTGCAACACGATGCCAATACAGTGCTTTTACATAAGGATACAAAAAAACTTCTTTCTCTTCCCTTAACGCAGGGTCTCTTAGTTTGATCGTATCATATTGGCTTTTCGCAAATTCTCGAAAACCCATCATAATTTCTAAACCTCCAATATATAGTATGTAATTTACAGGACTTTTTATATCATAGAGGATTCCATCAAAATTTTCTATAATACAAAAAACTCCGTCTCTAAATAAAGAGACGGAGTATATCCGCGGTTCCACTCTTTTAAAAGTTCCTGATCTTCTTATTATATATCTGACTAATATCACTTGATCAGGATACTTTCACTCGAATCCGTTAACGCCGGCAACGTACAAAACTACTTTATTCATCTTGTCTGCTCCCAGATGCATTCCAGACATCTTCCCTCAAAGCCGCTTCCAGCCGATGGCAGCTTCTCTCTGACAGTTCCAACTTGTCTGTACTAATTCTGTTCATTGCATTTAACTACGAATAGTTTATGCTTTTTCATACAAAATGTCAACAGATTCTTATTTTTCATACAAAGTATTTGTTATTTATTCTGGTAAAACTCTCGCCTTCACAACAGCCTTCTTCACTGCACTTCCTACAATGATCGCGATCACAATCTTTGCCGCATCTCCTGGAAGATATGGAATCACACCTGCATATAATCCCTGTACAAATGTTAAATGCATCTGTGCACACAGCCAGATTGTTCCAAATGCATATGTTACTGCTGTTCCAAGTACCATACCAATTACTGCCATCACTATGTTCCCTGAGAATTTTTCTACAAAGAATCCACTGATCAATGCCAAAAAGATAAATCCAACCAAATATCCTCCTGTTGGTCCTGCAAGTTTAGCAAGCCCACCACTAAATCCTGAAAATACTGGAAGTCCTACTGCTCCGATCAGAAGGTATACAAGATAACTGATCGTTCCACGTTTCATCCCAATAACCATTACTGCAAAATAAATCACCAAGTTCGTAAATGAAATCGGTACTGGTGTAAATGGCAATGTGATCGACATTGGTCCTAAAATACAAGTTAATGCTGCCATTAATGCAATCAGTGTTAAATCCTGAATTTTCATTGTTTGTTGTTCCATAATAAATTTCTCCCTCACTTTTATTATTTTCCTGTACTGACTGCCATTATATATCATCAATCCCTTATTGTCAACTTTGTTTTTTTAAAAGTTAACAATAAAGGGGTCTTTTGATCATTCTAAAAAAAGAAAGGCACCACCGATGCCTTTCTTAATCTTCGTTCTCTTCTTCTAAAATCCCAAGTTCTTTGATCCGCTCCTCAATCTTCTTTAAAGATTCTTCATAAGTTCCTTCTTTTGTCTCTTCCCTCTCCTGATTCATTCCATCAAGTAATTCGTCAATATTCTTACTTAATGGATTGCTGTCCGTTTTTCTCGTCAATAATCCCATATCTGTCTCCTTCTTCCGCTTCTTTGATGATCCTGCATGGATTACCTGCAGCAACTACATTGGCTGGAATATCCTTTGTTACAACACTTCCTGCACCGATCACACTATTGTCGCCGATCGTAACTCCAGGAAGAATCGTAACCCCTCCGCCAATCCATACTTTATCTCCAATCTTAACTGGGAGGGCCCATTCATATCCCTTTTCTCGTCTCTTCACATCTGCTGGGTGGTTCGCAGTATAAATTCCTACATTCGGACCTATAAAAACATGATTCCCGATTTCAACTCCTCCACCATCTAAAATCGTCAGATTAAAGTTTGAGAAAAAGTCACTTCCAATCGTTGTCCTATATCCATAATCCAGATAAATGGGTGCTTCCAGATGAACATTCTTCCCAAGACTTCCAAATATCTGTCCTATCAGATAATTCCGACGTCCTTTATCTTCCCAATGTTCATTAAACTGCCTGGTTAGAGATTTTGCATGGTTCCTCTCTTCTATCAGAGCTTGATCCTCTGCATTATATAAAATTCCCATCAACATTTTTTGTTTTTCCGTCATCTTTTTCCCTCCGTTGTCTTATATTTTATCATACTTCTTTTCTGTTATCTATCGAATTTGACTTTCTATCAAAAAAATTGTAGGATAAAAGAGATTTAACCATTAAGGAGGTTTAAACATGGATACCAACTTTATTATTTCTCTTGATTCCATTGCAGACGTGAATGCATTTGCAAATACGATCGCACATTTTAAATCTGAGATTGATCTTTCTTCTGGAAGATATATCGTAAATGCAAAATCGATCATGGGAATTTTCAGCCTTGATCTGACAAGACCTTTGACTTTAACCGTACATGGTAAAGATGAACTTGAAGAAATCAGCTCTGCAATTGCACCATACTTAAAAAAATAAGTTTACTTGTGATCAATGCGAGCATTTGAAGTCTCTGTTTTTAGAGGCTTCTTTTATTTTGTGAATTTTATTTAGTAAAAGAAAAAAAGCATGATCTAAGTTCATTCTTAAATCATGCTTATCAACTGAGCGTGCGGGGATTCGAACCCCGGACAACTTGATTAAAAGTCAAGGGGTCAAAATGCTCTCAAACCGCATAAACTCATGTTTTTTCAATTTTGGTTGGAACGAAAATGGAACATTCTCGCTTCAACGTTGTTTATAATATCACATCATTTTCGACAATGCAAGCATTATTTTTAAAATTTTATGTAAGTTGCTGAACAGTACCCTGTCTTACCGTTATATTTAACTTTATGCCATGCACTTCCTTTTTTGACAATCTCTACCGTTGCACTCTTAGGGATTCTGCAAACAATATCGGATTTTGTGTTCGCACTCTTTCTCATAATCAACGGGTCATGTTTCGTGATAACTGTTCCATAGACTTTTGCTTTCTTTGCTTCTTTCACTGTTGTTCCTGCAATGTCAGCCTTGAACTTCTTCCACCCTTTATTATTCTTTCCAATCCATGGGTCTGGACAATCTTTGCCATTTACATCCCAGTGGCGAATAACGTGGTCTGCATCAATGTTGTACTTCTTCATGTAGTATGTAACCAACCACACGAGATCGTTGTATACGTCCGCAGGTACACCACCAACACAATTGCACATTTCAATGCTTAAGGTGTTTGCATTTGTAGCAACTTTGTATTTGCTACCTGCACCATTTTTTAAAGTGTAGCATCCACCTACTGCCCATGCTACCCTCTTAAGAGATACAGACTTATATACTACTCCACTACCATCAATAAAACAGTGGGCAGATGCGTGTCTGTTTTCTTCTTGGAAATATTTGCAGTTATTCAAAGCTGTATCCCCTTTATTCCCTGTGAAATGCACCACAATAAATTTAATATCACTTAATTTTCTTTTGCCACCATAATTTGACTCATCGGCAAATTTGTTAATAAATTTCATTTTACACTTCCTCTTTGTGGGTAATGTTGATAGGTTCTTCTGTTAAGTCCGCAGGTCCTTGATAGTCTGGGTCTACTGCCTGTCCTAATTCTTCATAAGACATTGCATTAACACTATCCCCGATTCCCTTTGTTGTTGGGTCCACCAATACCCCGACAGTCACTAAGATATTAAGGATAATACCTACAAGCTGTGATACTGCATCCTGTGCGATTGGTGCAGTAATACCTAAGATTCCTAGAATCTGATAGATAAATGCGATTAAGGCAGAAGCTAATGCCACCAGTGTTGCTTTATTTTTGAAACGTAATTTTAAATTCATAGTTTCTCCTTTCGTTTGTTGAGATTTTATGTTAATATGTAGTTGGAGATTTTTTAGTCTTTAATCTCCATTTGTAATTTATTTACACCTTGCTTCGTGCAGGGTGTTTTTTATTTTCTACGTTAAATAGTGATTTAAATGGGTTACATTTTGCAATCGTCAACATATCTGGTCGTACAGATGCTAATGGTCAAATATGGGTTAGCTCTCCTGTATCAAAATCAGAAATATCATTTATTGATATTATTGGAACCGTTAGAGATACTGGAAGCCTGCCGTTTATGATAATTTCTCTAAAAGATTTCGATGGAGACAATACGCTTGTTTTTCGCTGTATTGCAACAAACAATTCGACATTCAATTACAGGGATATGGACACAAAAGTTCTAATTGCGTACAAAAACTAAGGATAATAGTGATTTAACCGCTACCAAAAATACAGCCGACAACGCAAATGACAAACTTTCCTTAACCAATATTGGCACCTTAACAGTCAAGTGGGAGACTGGTGGAATATTAGGATTTTATGTAGATGGCACAAGAGTTGTTGGTATCGTTTCATCATGGGGCAGTAATATAAATTAAATAGTGATTTAACTTATAAAAAGATTGCATCAAATATTCCAAGTTCAACAAAATATACAATTCCAAGTGAATATAAAATGGCAATTCTTGTTGCAACGATTAATTATCCTAATGCAACAAGTCCACAATTTACGTTCATGTTTCCAAATTTAACAGAAACAAAGCATATATCTGATGGTTACTGGTATGACAACACTTATCACGCAAGCTTTATGGCATGCAACGATGGAAATGTTGTTTACTTTGCTTCAAATTGGCAAGTAGTGTCTCCAACAGGTACAGTTACTTATGATGTTTATGCAAGGTAAGTTAATTATCAAATACGATTCCACCTTGGTCTATATATACTCTAGGTGGAGCAATTACCGTATAATATCCCCATTGTTGGAGATTACAAATTTGTATAGACGTACCGCTTGCACGGCAATACACGTTACTAGATATAATGTTTGATGTGCCGTCAATTTGAACGTTTGAACCACTTACATTTACTGTAATTAGAGAGCATATTGGACTTCCATTCCCGTTTCCATAAAGAAGCAAAGCAAACTTATCACATGTTTTTTGAACTGTAGTATAGTTTTCTATTGATATATAGAAATCATTACCAGAACCACTTGTTTTTAGCACAATGTTCCTTGATCTATTTGTTAAATCACTATTTAACGTAGAAATATCTGATTGTATTTTACTTATACTATCTTCTATATTTCCAATCCCTAATTTAGTTTTTATCAGAGACACGATCGTTGACCACTTAACCTTACTGGCGGTACTCCCACCAGTAAGCATGTAATCATCATCTGATATTGTCTTTTTCTCTGTTAAATCCGATATATGTACTAAAGGTATATTGATTGCCATAACATCACTCCTTAATTCAACTTGTTTTCTCTGACGTAGCTTCTGATAGCATCAATGTGCTTTTTAAGTTCTTTATCTACTACCCAGAAATTTTCTTTTTTATTCTGTGACAATGGTTCTCCTGTGTTATCGTCAATCTCATTGTATGTGTATGATACTCTGTCTCCACCGTCAATATTTAATACCATAAAGCTACTCAACTGTTTCATTTAACATTTCCTCCTGTTCTTTAATCAAATCGTTGATTTCTTCCATATATTCTTTCTCATAGTCAATCACTTCTTCTTTTTCTGAGTTATCGAATTTTTCAAGTCGTTCAAATTCGTAATCTTTCTGAATTGCTTTGATTTCCCACGAAAATTTAAGGTTTTCAGTGCCTCGAACGACAAAGTAACTATCGGTCTTTTCTTCTACCCATATATCGCCTTGCCCCTCTTTCTGCAAGAATACTTGGTACTCAACACCTGTGTTTACTGTCTCTGAAAATATATCGTTAATGTCTATGTAACATTTTCCTGTATTATCAGTACATCCAGAACCTATATCCCCAAAATATGGGGTTGCTGTTTCATAACAATACTGCTTTCTTGTATCGTAATTTTCTGTATCTATGATTCTGTTTTTTGTTCCTGCAACAGACAAACTTCCGCCAATAGTAACTGGCTGATAAAAACTTGATTTTTCTTTTCCAAAATGAAATTTATAATTACTTACCGACCCAAGATAAAGTGATTCATCCGTCATATGCATTGTTATGTCTGTTTGTACTGTAATTGGTCCACTGCTGTTATTTTTTAATACAATCTCATCTGGGGACAAAATCGCACATGCACCAGTTCCATCCTTGTTTTCAGATAAATATATACCACCGAACACGTCTGGTGTTATACACACATATGATATTGGCTTTTCTCCCATGCCTGATATATAATGCGTTACGACTATCCCTTTCGTGTTTATGTCAACAATTTCATTGTCATTTGCATCATAAACGTGCATTTGTCCATTACCGTACGTGTTTGCTTTTCCACCAAGATTTAATGTTCCACCTCTAGCATAAGTAAAGTTGATATACAACTTACCGTCAGACCCACGATAAATACCTTGCCATGCTCCGTCGTTGGTCAGCAGATTGAATATATCTTCGTGAGTCAGTGCATCTACGTCAATGGCTACTGGAATTGTCTCAATATCCAACACCTGTGAAAATCCACCTGCGGCATACATCGTACACCTTAACGCTGTAAGATTTCTTGAGATACCGATACCACTTGAACCGCTTGCAGTAACACCGCTTGAACCACTTGCTAGCACAGAGTACAGTGCATGGGTAATGTCAGTTTCATCTGAGGATGAAGTATAAACGGTCGTGTATGTATCTCCGTCCGTTGTTTCCTCAATCTTGAATCGACACTTATAAGCTGTACGTGCTGTTGCTGTACCGTCACGGTAGTAACCAGATAATGTAATGTAGTTCGGCACAATCGTGTTGTCCGCAGACATTTTCACGATACTTGACGATGTTTCCATGAAGTACGTTCTTCCTGCACTTCCTTGCGGACCAGTTGCTCCCGTATTCCCTTTTTCTCCCTGTGGTCCTGTTGCCCCTGTCTCTCCCTTGATTCTTGCCCAAGTGTAAGAACCAACCGTTGTAGGGTCTGCTTGGTTATAGTCGGTGCAAGTTCCGATATATGTTCCAACGTCCTCTCCCGAATTAGAAGTGAACGTCTTACCGCCATCGTTACTATACTTAACATGGAAATATGGTGTTTTACCGTCCGCACCTGCCTTACCTGCCGTTCCATTCGTTCCGTCATTGACAGTCTGTGTATGTGTTCCATTTTTATCTGTAATTGTGATGGTTGTTACTGTACCGCTTTTTGAAATTGATACTGTCGGAGATACACCGTCATTTCCTTTAGCTCCCTGCGGTCCAGTCGCTCCAACTTGTCCATTAAGAACTATTCCAGATGCAGTATAATATGCGGTAATACTTTTTGTAGCATCACTTCCTTTTGCAATAATTTCATATGCATTGCCCTTTTCTAATCCTTTCATACCGATAAAAAGATGAGTAACACGAGAACTTCCCCAAGTGTCGGTCATTGCAGAACCACATTCTATTAATGTGTTTCTGGCGGTTCGGGTTAATCCGCTTGCATCCGCAGTAAACAAACATATTATTTTTCCAGATGCTACTGCACTCAATGGGCTGTCTAATGCACTTGCTGTCGTATATGTATCATAACTTTTTATACTTTCTATAGCACCACTGGATGGATTGATAACTACTAATGTATGTCCTCTAGTTGGCATAAAATCATATTTAATTCCATTTATAAGAACATATGATGCATTTTTACTAATTCCTTGAACCGTATCATAATTAGTACCAGATACAGTAATATACGTTGCATTTTTACCGTCAGTTCCGTCTTTACCTGCAACACCCTGTTCTCCTTTATCCCCTTTAGCTCCTTGAATACCCTGTTCGCCTTTAATCTTCGCCCAAGTATAAGAAGCTACTGTCGTTGGATCGTTTAGGTTGTAATCTGTGCAAGTACCAATGTAATCTCCTACCGTTTCGCCAGAATTGGAAGTAAAGGTTTTTCCACCGTCATTTGAGTATTTGATGTGAAGATAAGATGTTTTTCCATCAATACCGTTAGTACCTGCGATACCCTGTGTACCTTTTTCTCCCTGCAATCCTTGGAATCTTGCCCATGTATATTTAGATGGGTCGCTTGAGTCGGCTTCTGTAAAGTCCACGTATGTTCCAATATAGGTAGATGGGGTTTCAGTCATTTGAGAAGCTGTTGTGGGTTTTGCCACAGAACTATACTTAATGTGAAAATATGTTGTATCTCCACTAGCACCCTTAGGTCCTTGGATTCCTTGTTCTCCTTTTGGGCCTTGAATACCTTGTAGACCCTGTGGTCCTTGGTCGCCTTTTTCGCCCTTTTCTCCTTGCGGACCTTGGATTCCCTGTTCGCCCTGTGGCCCTTGAGGTCCAGTGGCACCCTTTTCCCCTTGCGGTCCAGTAGCACCAGTTTCTCCCTTTGCACCCTGTTCTCCTTTAGCTCCCATCTTACCGATGGAATATGTTGTGCTTGTGGTTTTATCAGAGTAAGTATATATGGTCCTCGTCCACAGATATTGATTTTCTGCAACGTTTGGCGGTGTTTTGCTCCATGTTCCTGTTGGTGCTACCGTTCCGCTGTTGGATGCTTGATAAGTCGTTTCAGAACTTGTGATACTTCTACCGCTTGCTCCAGTTTCTCCCTTATCTCCTTTTGCACCTGTCTCTCCAGGGATACCGCCTTTTAATTTAGCAATGTCAAATCTTTTCGTAACAGAATATGTATTTAGGTAATTTGCTGTAATATCCACCCATCCCACGTCTGTTGTTAATGCTGTCACAGTGTATGTGTGAGTTGAATTGTTCCAAGAACCTACGACACCGCTTGACTTCTGCACATTATAAGTACAGTCGTTAGATATGTCGGTATGACCGTACAAAACCTGTGCTGTCGTGCGGCACTCTGGAAACGTTGTGTACTCTCCCTTATAATCTGTCGTGATTGCTTGATAATCGTTGTCCAGATTGATAATCATTGCACGAGATTTTCTGGCTTCTTCCAGTGCCTTATTGGCTGTCTCATCGTCCGTGTACTTGTTAAGCTTCTGCCAGTCGGTTTCCACATAGCTTGCACCCTCTCCCCTTGCTACCACGCAAGTAAGGATGTCTCCGTTCTGTCCTTGATTCCACATATCTCCTGTGTCATAAGGTGGTGTAGGCTGTGTTAGGAATACACGGCACTTACTGTTAGCTGTAGACTGTGCAAAAGATGCTGTCTGCAATGCTTTTGTGACGTCCGTATCTTGTACTAACTGCCACTTCCATGTATCGCCGTCTTTGAAAAATCTGTAAGCATAACCTTTAGATTTCCAGTAAAACAAATCTCCCTCATGCTTCTTTTTATCATCTTCTGTTGTCCAGTCAGAAGCAGGGATGTTTTTTAGAGTTGGCTCATAGTCGTAGTAGAACGTCTCGATCTGTCCGTCAATCTGGTTCTGTAGATCAGCTACACTTTTTGTAACTGTTTCTGCAAAGTCTGATACTTTACCGTCTGCATAGTTCTTAGATTCTTTCACTGCATCACTGATCGCATCGGGTGCTGATTTACCACCGATTGTGACGTTATCCCCAGAAATCTTTACAGTACCAGTCTCCATGTCTGCATAGAAGATGATATTTCCAGATTTATCTTTGACAGTTAATGCACCAGTGTTGATATAATCTGCATTAATACCCTCTGTATAAAGCAATCTTGCTACCATTTCCCCAGTGATCGTAAATCCGTAAGGATATGTCTTACCACCATCAATAGAGAATCCGATAACTTCCGATGTCAATTTAATAACATTCTTTGATTCTACTAATGTTGGTTTGTCATGCAAGTAATATATAGTCGAACCATCTAACAGTATTTCCTGCGTTGCATACATTCCATTACTGTTTTTTAATGCTTCTTGCATCTTATCTAAAGCATTTTGACGGTTATTTCTTTCCTGCTCAACTAACTGTTTACCTTGTATGATCGCTTTTTGATTACTTGATGTGTAGTTGCTCTGGTTACGCAATGGAGATTCTGCACTATTCTTTAATGTTGTATATCCGAAGAATACAAAGTTTACATCTGTTAATACTGAATAGAAGCTATTTTCTCTCCAATCTGTAACTTTAATCTTATCCATAAACTCTGCTATTGGATAAGATATATAGTCCATCGTAAAAGCTCTAAAAGTCACATTTTCAAACTTTTCATAAATCCACGAAATAAGTGTCTCTTCATGCCCTGTTACAAGTGGGTTCTCTACAGATAAAACATAACCATCTTTACCAACTTGTACCGTTTTTTCTGTGTCACTTGTATTGCCATCATCGGTTGTAGTAACCTTTTGTGTCGTTCGAACGCCTGTTACCTGCACATCGTTCGTATCACTTGTCAGATTATTGTAATCAACCAATTTATGAATATTCTCATTATCATAATCAAAATCATAGGTCATTATCTGCAATCGCCCTGTGCGGTCAATTCTTGCATTTCCGCAGGCAATCATTGCAATAAATCCTATAATCTGTCTGTGCGTGTACTCGCTAGATGGCATGGTTGGTATTTGGAAATCGTTATGTAAAAAGTTACTGTCTCCAATCAAGATACCACAGGTATCACAACTATCTATCAATACACTCTTTGCTGTCGCAGGAAACGTCAATACTGTGCTGTATGCCTTATCTGCTTTATACATATCATCGTATCCAACAATTGTTACAACACTTCCATAGGTTTCTGGTTGAGTGACAGTAAATGTACCGTATTCAATTTTTTCTGTTGTCTCTGATAATTCAAATGTTAGATACAGTCTGATTTTTGCTCCGAAGAAGTCATAATTGGATAAGTGATCATCGTCATTCATGATTTCTAACTGTACATTACGGCTGAGTGCAACACCTAAAGGAATGGTGTTAGCACCTGCCGCATCGACCAGACTATTATTATCTATTGAAAAATCATCTTCTCCTAATGGCAGTACAGTTCCATTCGCAAGCGTTACTTCTGCATTGCATTTAAAATCTTGTCGTTCTGTCATTAGCTGTTTAAATTCATCACTTACATTTATCATATCGGGTTAACCCCCTGCATATTGAAAGATATACTTGATACTTTTTCATGGTTATTTTTAAGTGTTTTTATCTTAATGTCCGATACCTGTCCGACATAAAACTTTGCTGTTCTCCACTCTCCGTAAAATACAGAAAAATAATGTAAATCAAAAGATTTACCACGTGCCACCATTTCTAATATTTCCGTAACCTTAGACATTGGCACATCCGATGCACTGTATGTAAATCGCTCTACTGTGAACATCGGGGTAAACTTTCCTTTACCAGACTGTGCCCTCGTGCTACCTTGCGTATAGGTAGTTTCAAAAGCTACGGCTGTGTCTGAATCTGGTTGCCAGACTTTTTTATTATTGATTTTTATATAATCCTGTGCCATTTTTTACTCCTTTCTACGCAAGGCTGAATGGATTTCTACCATTACTCATTTGTCTTAGTTTTGCTTCTTCGATAAATTCATCAAACAACGTCCTGCGGTTAATCTGTGCTGTGAAATGATAATCCCCACCATTGTTACCGCTGTTGTCTGATTCTAAGGACTTCGTAACAGATAATAGCTGTTCAAGTAAATTAAGTACGTCATTATTGTTACTGTTTGTGCTGTTCTGCTTTTGTGCGATCACTGCGGATGCTTTCGCAGGTATTATCTTACCTGTAGCAATCTCTGGTGTTCTGAACGGTACATTTGCCAACTGTTCAGACTGATTCATAAGGGTTTTGAGTGTATCTGGAAAAGCTTTTTCCAAACCTACTGTAATACCGGCAGGAATCATCTTACCTACCGTATCTCTCATAAGTCTTGATGGAGAATGGATTCCAAAGAAATCTTTCACACCCTCCCACGCCTTTTGTGCAAGACCTGTCATTTTATCAACCAAAATCCATGCAAAATCTCCAACACCTTTTGCAATACCTTTTACTACATTCATTCCAACGCTGCCCCAATCGACATTTTTAAATGTAGTTTTCATATCTCTTATCGCAGATGTAGCTTTTTTTGATAATTCTTTAGGAAGATTTTTAACCGCTTCTATGATATTGGTCAATATTTTCCCTGCCGTTGTTTTAAGTCCAGACAATTTCCCAGTAATTCCATTGCCTATCCCTTTAATTCCGTTTTCTCCAAGTCCTTTGAGTTTAGACGGTAAATTCTTTATCGCATCAATCAAGCCATTGTATGTATTCTTCATAGCATCAACCGCAGTATTTTTTGCATTCATAATTCCGTTTTTAATACCTGTGATGAGGCTTTTTCCAAGTGATAGCCAATTATAAGCTGTAAATACACTGACGATTGCCTGCACAATCTTTGGCACGTTTGCGATCAATGTCGGTATTGACTGGATGAGACCTTTGAGCAAGATTGCGATAAGCTGTACTCCTGCAAGTAATATCTTAGGGGCATTATCGTTAATAACGCCTGCAATATTAATCACAATCTGTGGTACATTTTTGATGATGTCTGGCATTGCTTTTGCTATACCTTTTGCAAGATTTAACATAAGCTTTAAACCAGAATCTACTAATTTTCCTGCATTGCTTCTTAAGTTTGCAGTAAAACTCGTCAATGCTGATAATCCCTTACTAATAAACTGCTGTGTCCCATTTGTAATACCTTTTGCCAAGTTATCCATAAAAGACACACCAAGCTGTGTTAATGCCGTGATTGCTTTTCCTGCAACAGATATTGCACTAACAAATATTCCAACCCAATCAATAGATGTTAATAATGTTGCTAATTTTGTGCCAAGCTGTGACCAGTTTGTTGTAGTAAGTGCATTATCTAATGTTGTTAATATTCCTAATGCTAATCCAGATAAGCTTGTACCAATAGACTTAACATCTATCTGGTTGATCGCACCATTCAAAAATCCACTTATTGACGTTCCTATCTTTGCCCAGTTAAGAGTATTTACAGCTCCCTCTAACATTTGAAACGGAACATTTATTTTATTCGCAAACAACCGCCCTACATTATTCCAATTCACTTCATTGAATAAACCGTTGATACCTGTTGCAATTTTTAAACCAAGATTTTTCCAATTGATTCCCTCTATCAACAGATTCAGTGTGTTGACAATTGTATTAATACCTGCACCCACAGTACGTCCCATTAAATCCCAGTCTATGTGATCAACAAGACTATTGAATGTCCGTGTAAATGCGTTCACAAAATATGTAATCTTCGGGCCTACATTATCCCAATTGATGGCATCATAGATTTTTTGCAATCCTTTATTGATACCAGATGCAATGTAAGTCCCAAGTCCCTCCCAGTCCTCTTTTTTTATGAGGTTCTTAATTTTCTTAGCAATGTCCGCAATAGAAGATTCAATAGGAACTTTCTCAAACATATCTCCAATGGATGGACCAGTGTAACCACCGCCACCACCTCCACCGCCTGCGGATGGGGTAGAAGAACTAGGGGTATCGTTATCTTTTTCTTTTTGGTACTGTCGGATTTCATCCAGTCCAGAAAGATATGTCTGTATCTCTTTATTTGCTTTTTTTGTGGCATTTGCGTTATTCTTTGTGGCTTTTGCCGCCTTATTAGCACCACTGGATGTTTTATTCAATGATGCCGCATAATCTTCTTGTACGGCTTTCGCTTTCGTAAAAGATTTCTGCCCTGTCAGTGCTGCTATAAACATTCCAACATACGTGATCGCTTTCGATAACATATTCATGAATGCTGTCAAAATCGGTGCTACAACTGACAGAATCGGTGCAAATGCCGTTGCTAAACTATTCTGTAGCTGTGTCAGTGCTGACATCATAGAACTTATAGAAGCATTGGTTGATGATGAATACTGGGCAAGATTATTGATACCTGTCATGATTCCACTGTTAACTTTCGAGATCAAACCGAATACAGAAGAATATAAGATACTCATTCCAACCATTCTACCGATTGAAAATCTCGCATTATTGGCATTATTTGATGTATTCGTGAAGTTCTGTGCAAGTCCACCAAGTTTCTTTCCAAGACCAGAAACCGCACTGCCTAACTTACTAAAGATAGAAGATGCACCGCTTGTCTTGTTTTTTGTATTATCAACATTCTGACTTACATTTTTATAAGAAGAACCAAGCTTATTGTTGGTACCGACAAGACTCATTTCTTTTGAATTTGTCTTAGAAATTTCCTTATTTAATGCATCTAAGGCTTTTTGGCTTTCTTTCGATGCTGTAGCTGTATAATTTCCTGTTATCGGTGCAGATTGTGGTAATGATACCTGCTGTTTCGGTTGTACGACCGCACCACTGCTTTCTAACTGTTTCTTCTTCGCTAACAATTCGTCATACTGTCTGCCTAAGCTCTCTGCGGCACTTTCTAATGCCATAAATGCAGGAGAAGAAGTTGCACTTTGGTTTCTTGTAAAGATTTCTTGCTGTGCTGTTGCTACCTGCTCAAACTGTGTATCAAGGCGTTGCAAGGAATCTTCAAGAATCTGATATGCTGTTGTCTTGATATTTGAATTGCTGATTTCATCCTGCAATTGTGTTGTTTGTCCTAAATCGGTGTTTAAGGATTCAACACTCGTTTCTGTACCTGTGATTTCTGCATTTAATTTTTGTAATGCTTTTGCACTCTCTTCGCTTGCAAGACCTGTTCCACCAGTAAGCTTTGCACTTTTAGGTAGACCACTGTCTGTACTCGCTGTCGGTGCTTCTAACTGCTTTTTCTTTGCAAGAAGTTCTTCGTATTGCTGATCTAGTTTAGCCGCTGCACTTTCCATAGCTTGAAACGCAGGAGAAGATGTTGCACTCTGATTTCTGTTGAATACATCCATCTGTGCTTTTTCCAACTCTGCAAGTTTCTGTCCTGTGGTTTCTATTGCTTTATCTAACGTATCAAGTGCAGTCGTCTTAATGTCTATGTTATCAAGTTTCTTTTCTGCCTGTGCGGTCTTTTCCAGTTCCTCAGCCACGGTCTTTGCTTTTTCTTCGACAACATCCATACCTTTTGTATCTGGTGCTTTTATACCGCCACTCATGGCTTTTTCCATTGATTTTCCAATGGTTTTTACTTGATTGGATAAACGTTTTAAAAGGGATGCGATTTCTTTCACACTTGCTTTTGCTTCGGTTGTATCAATCTCTGTTTTGATATAAATACTTCCATCCGCTTTTTGTGTAGCCATTCAATCACGCCCCTTTCCCATTCAGTAAATCGTTCAAACGTTTCTGTTCTTCTAATTCCTCTTCGGAATATTTAACATCTAGGTCAATAAGCGTTTTATTTTCTTTGTAGAACTCTCTTTCCCAATCTTCCAGTTTCTTTCCTTTGGCTTTCTTCATGCGAACACTAAGAATCTGCGAAAACAAAGACTCTCCAATTTCCATGTAAGCTCCTAAAAAAGTCCACCAGTGTAAATACTGCATAGCTCGTATTTCTTTTCCAAGTACACGGTTAACAGATGGGATGATAACTGGTGCATCATGTTCCCAATCCATCACATGAGGTTGTTTCTTCCCATCGTCTTTGATACCCATGTCAATAAATTCGATGGCTTTTTCAATAGCTTCTTCATAGTCTTGTGGTGGCATATTTCCAAAATCAACGTATAAAATGGTAAGGCAAACAATCCACTTTTCATCGTTTTCAAACTCTGGATCATTAAAAGTCTTTAATATATCCAGAATTGCTCGAAAATCTGTACGAATATCGTACTTAATGCCACCAACTACTATGGATGTAGGAAGTTCCCAAACTTCCATTATTTATTTGTGATATTTAGACGTTGCCCTTTTAATTTTCGCCTGTTTCTTTTTGATTCTCTGGTCTGTTACCTGCTCAATAACGTCCGCAATCTCAACGATGATATTCTCAATAAAGAAATCTCCGCTTTCTGTTAACGTCAGCGGATTGCAGATAGCGAATACAGATTTAGAAGCTTTAGAGTTGAGTAAGTAATCAATCTGTTCTTCTAATCTGTCGGATAATTCCAGAATGTCTTTTTCTGTTGCATCTTCTGGTACTTCCATCTTTTCAAGATTAGCAACTACCTCTTCATATCTTCTAATGATATTTAAATCAACAGGATTGAAAGAAAATCTTCCAATCTCTGCATCATCTTCATTGGTCAGTACCACATTTAAGGCACCAGTTTTGACTTTTCTTCTTAATTCTTCCATTGTTTAACCCCTATTTCCCTGTGCTTGATGTATTTACTGAACTTGTAGCTGCTGTAAATTTACCTGTTTCAACGTTGTAAGTACCTTTTGTACGTTCTCCAACATAATTGACAGTAAATGGAATCTGATAACCAGATGTATCTCCACCGTATGATGTAGGTGTTACATAACATTCCTGCTGATATGCTTCATAAGCTCCGCTTGTAGCTTCTTTCCACATATGCACTTCTACGGCGTTTGTCTTTAAGTTGTCGTCTGTGTAACGATTATCAACAATTTCCTGCAATTTCTGTGATAATACAGAGTCAGCTTCTGCATAATAAGGGTCAGCTTCAGAAGATACTTCATATCCGTTATGCTTAAATGTTGATTCTCCGATGATGTTTTTAGATGTTTCTGTGTCTGGGTTCAGTTCGACATTGTACTCTTCTAAATCTTTTCCCAGACGTTCATAACCAGATGTTCCGCCACAAAGTGAACCAGAATCTAAGAAATGAGCCATATATTTACGTGCAATTTTACCTGTTGTAACTGCTGCCATTTTGATTCTCCTTTATCTTTTCAAGGTTAGTGATCTACATCCTGTCGTAGACCAGTTAATGTGTTATCTATCTATCAAAGTCATTTTGGTATCGGGCAGAAATGTTGATTGCCCAATTCTCAGACTTGTTTTCGTTTGTGCTGTCCAAATATGCAGGTGTCTGTCTGTCAATCGTTAAAAACTTTCGATTACCTGTCAGAACTGGATATTCTTCTAGCTTATATGTATTGTCTTTAATCGTGATTGTTTGTTTTTCTAACCATTTGCCAAGGTTATCCAACCACTCCTTAATATCTGCTTTCCTCTTTGGTTTTGTACCGCTTGCACGACATATCACGCAAAACGGATACAGACATACCTGTGTGACGTGTCCTGTGATACTCTCTTTTTCTGATTCAATCACTGCACCGCTTACTGGGAACATTGCTTTTCCGCTTGCATCATCAAGTGTAGAAAATGCAATTTCGTCTCCCTCTCTTAAATCTGGGAACTGATTTACAAGTTCTTGTAGTGCTGTCGTGACTACGTCAAAGCCATCAATGTCGTACTTGACTGGTTTCTTTTCTTCTTCCATTAACATCCTCCTGCCTGCTTCTTAACATGAGTAACCCATGCTTTACCGTGATTCTTCTTTGCTGTTTCAAACCATTTTGGAGTAGCTTTAGGATTGGAATAGGACAGGTCTTCTTTTGCATTGGTTTGTCCTGCAAATTCAGAAACAAGAACCTTTCTTGCCCCTTTTCTTGCCCATGGAGAACCTGTTAGTTCATCAACCATACCTTTACCGTAGTATAAGAAACGTCCCATCGGTCCAGTACCTGCACATACCATCCCAGTACCTGCAAGAGAAGCACTTTTTGCTCTCGTTACGTTAATGAATGTACCTGTTTCATGTGGCATATAAGGGACCATATCGGTCATAATTTGACTATCTAGCCAAAACTGAGCATGCTGTATCTGGTCGTCAAATCTTTCAAGGCTGATATTCGCAATCATGTTAGATGTATTTATATTGACATTTCCTAATTTCTTTTTAGCCATGTAACCACCTACTTCGCCATAACTTCAAAATGCTGAATAATATCATAAAAAGCACTTCCAGTGATCGCAAAGACATAATCATACTTAAGTTTCATCTCTTCGTAAAAACCGTCAATATAATCATCGTCTGCAATCGGTTCTTCATTTTCCCATTCTCTAACAATAAAGAAGTCAAAACCATTAGCCTTAGAACTAAATGTAAGTGCCTGTGGTAACTTATCATTTGCCTGTTTAGACCATTCTTTAGGCGGTAGCCATAATTTACTTCCTACCATCTTTTGACCGTCTTTTAGGCTATACTGCACGTTTAATACAGCATTGTCCTGTGAGTCAGAGCCATATTTTGCAATTATGCTTGCTTTATCCATGTTAAGATTGCAATTATGCAAAACGGAGGGATACCATGTATCGCCCTGCTTACTCTCATATCTATTGAAAAGTGTAATTGTGTCGTTATACATCGTATCCCTCCGCTTATAATGCACCTGCTCTTTTAAAAACTTTAAAAATCTTTTTAGACTGTAAAGCAAACCAGTCAATCATCTCTTCGTTATTTGCCCAACAATCTGTGTTGCAGGACTGTCCATCTAAACCACTTTCGTATAAGAAAGCGTGCATAATCTCATGCCTAAGCACACTTTTTTGAACCGATTCAATGTTATCCACAGAATCAACACTTTTTTCAAGAATTGCAACGACTATTGTTTTATTTGAATAATCGCAATAACCAGACAATTCTTGTAGTTTTTCATCTTCATTCTCGTGTCTGAATCTGATTTTATATGTAGTTCCTAAAACATTTACTTTACAATCTTTCATAAATACTCCGTTGGGTACATTCCCATATACAATAAATTTACTCCGTTGGCATCTGCGACACCCGATAAGTAGTCTCTTATTGTGTCAGAGTATAACTGCTTTTGTGCTTCTTTATCCGCTAGACACTTATCTATCAACGTAGCCGTGCCTGTATTACTGGAAGTCACATAGCTTATACTCTCGTTTCCTGCACTCTTAGATGCTACCTGCTTACTCATCACAGTTCCATCTTCTAATGTGATATAACCCTGTGATGCTTCAACTCTCGTTTCTGCCTGTTCAATCTTATATGTGATTGACAGAAGTTCGCAAACACATCTTTTAACTGCTTCTGCATCATCTTCATCTGTTGGAAAAGCAATCTTAAGCTTTTTAACATTATCCACGCCTGTTGTGGCATTATCTATCTTCTTGCAAGAATCCCAGACCAGACGATTAAAGTCTGCTTCTGGGATTGTTTTCTCTCCAAAAAGGCTTTTGTAATATTCATAGTCAATGTATGCCATGAAATCATACTCCTTTTTATCCGTTGGATTTAATAACACCCATGCGGATATTCTTCTGGTTAAATGCTAAGGACCAGTTTGCTTTAGCTCCTAACTCTGCATTTGTAGGAGACTCTTTTGCAATCTTGTTAGAATTAATAGAAAATCCGTTAGGATGTAATACATAACCCTGTTTTGTATACAGCTTTTCGATACCGGCAGATGTTTCTGGATCATAGTCTGTATAATAAGGATTTTCATAGTTTGTCTTATCACAAGTCAATACTGAGCCTGTACCAAGCATATAAGTTTTGTATACTGGGTTTGTTCCTGTTGTATCAACTGTAAATCTATCTGTTACCAGTGGGATAAATCCACCGATTGTAGGAAGATTTACTTCTCTTTCTACTGCGTTAGCAATAGTGTATTTGTTGTAGTCAACAAGTCCCATTGCTTTGTACTTTGCATAAATGTAAGAGTTTAATACAAGTAATCCCATCTTGTCAGCGGAATCTCCTAAAGCTTTCTGCTGTGCAAAGATAAGTGTTGTATCGTCAATTTTGTTTGCATCTCCAACAGTACCCTCGCCAGTTAAAGATAAGTCTGTAATATGGTTTTCCATACCAGACAGACTTAAAACTGCATCAACTGTAGTCATTAAGTCACGTGTTCTTACCTGCTTATAAAAGCTTGCAACAGAGTTTGCAACATGAGTCATAGGGTCGGCACCTGTTAACTCTTTTGTAAAGTCTTTTGTTTTCCAAGCTTTCATTCTCTGAATTAACATGCAAGTCTGTTTCTTTCCTGTAATTTCAACAGGCGTATTATCTGTTTCTCCATCGTTGTTTAAAGCCTGTGAGTCCTGTTCATCAATCGGTGTATAGAATGGAATTGTTGCGATATTTCCTTTTTCTCCGATTAAATCCATGATTGTATTGTCCTGTGCTAACACACCAGATGCAATAATTGCATCGTTCCATGTTGGGTTTTCTGACATAAACTCAGAAAAAACCTCTGGGTCAAAATCAAAACCGCCAAATCTTCCTGTTCTTGGCATAAAAAAAGTCCTTTCTACCCTAAATAAGAATAGATAAGGACTTATCTTTGTCCCATCTACCTACAACTATTAAGGGATTTTAGGTTAGCGGCTCACTTCCATATTGTGAGTCGGTATTATCTATCTGTCATTTAATAAGGTTGCATAGTAGTCTGGGTCCTCTGCCTTAAGCTTCATTCTGTCGTCTAAAGACATTTCCCTTAACTTCTGTGTTCCCTTTTTCTGCTCTCCGCTGTTGAACTTAGTTGTAAAGCTTGGGATCTTAACATCTGGTACTTTCTTTTCATCAACCAAGATGTTCTCGATCGGTTTCCCATCTTTAGTAGTAAGTTCTTTAAATACATCTTCTGCATTTTTCCCATTCTCTTCTTCCAATTTCTGAATCATCTGGGAGCGGATAGAGTCTTCTGTGATTGCATTTACAAATTTTTTATCGGATAAGAAATCTTTTACTTTGTCTCTTAACTCTGTCTGCTTAGCTTCTTTTGCTCTTGCTTCTTTTTCATCTGCAAGTTCCTGTGTTAATGTTGTAATCTTGGTCTTAAGACCGTCAACATCTTCTTTCTCTAAGTCGGCTAATTTAGACTGCACTTCGTCTAAAGATGTTTTGTATTCATCTTTTTTCTCTACCTGCTTATTGTAATCAGCTACAGTCTTATAGTTTTCAGACATTTTCTTTTTTAAATCCGCTTTTTTATCTTCTTGGATTTCGATTCCTAATTCTTCTAAAATCTTTTCGTAATTCTGCATATATATCCTCCTACGATATTTGTATACCGCTCGTCTGCGGTAATGGATTAAGGCTTATAAACCTAAGCCAAGGTAAAAGAGAAGAGTGGGCTTGAACCACTCTTGAGCCTTTAACTCTCTCTTAAAACTTATGGAAGGAGGTTAGTTGATTGAATCACATGAGCATCAAACAATCTACTTTTTTATTGTAAAATATGGAGACTCTTTTTTTCTACTCATTTTTCTAATTTTTTTCACGAAAAAAGCACCATGCGACAACATGATGCTTCAACGTTTTTTGGAGGAGTATGAAAAAATTACAGCTCTACCAATAAAGGGTCAGAAAATAAATGCTATTGATCGCCACTTTTTGTGGCTAATGGAAACAACAGGATTCGAACCTGTGACTGTCCACTTATGAGGTGGATGCTCTAACCAACTGAACTATGTTTCCACGGACCTCATGAGAAGTCCTGCCGTATTATACTTTATAAAATCAATAAGAAAAAGGGTTGTAACATGAAAAATCTTCGAAACAAATCACATACTAGCAAGTAAAAAATGATTTATTCAACAACAACTATTATTTGTTACAAGTATTATTGTAAATGCTATACTATGGATTTTTCAATACACTTTTCATAAGTTTTTTCAAAAATTTCTTTCTTGCATGGATAGATTTCTCCATTTACGCCAGTGATAAGCATATCATCTTTTGTCATGAGAAAATCTCCCTCTAGTGTTGGGATAGTGTAAGAATTGCTGTCATATTGTCTAATGACGTAACCATTGTACATGAACTTGACAGGCATACCGTTAACCACAGTATCAGCGTTCTCTGCTCCAATTCTCATAAGCTCATCAAACGTGATCGCTTCTATCTCAACAGGTTTCTTTACGTATTTAGCCATACTTTTACTCCTTATTCTGCAATCAACCATTCATTAGATAAGATATTGTTTAGTGTGTATTCCACCATTTTTGTATCTCTAATATCTAATAAGTCTCCCTTTTCTCCGTTGTCTTTATCTCTGCACTGCATCATGATAGTTTCTTTTTCTGCGTCCCAGTACCAGAACCCACCCCATGATGGAAGTTTTACTTTATGCCCTGCTTTCATTCTTTTAAATGCTTCTGCAAACGACATACCGACATCTTCCACTACAAGTTGTACTCTATAGCCATCTTTGTGTACGATTCCATCTCTTCCATCTGTAATGGATGCAATCAGTTCCTCATCTTTTGTGATATTTAACTCTTTAAAATTTATACCGTCAATTATCATTCTTATTCTCCTTTACTTCTCGTGCGTGGTCAGTGCGTTTATTAACTCGTCTCTGGTTTTTTTTAGACCATCGATGTTGTTCCCTGTGATTTTGTTCTCAATCAAATTAAACATACTTTTCATGACTAAATTAACATCGTCCTGTTGGCTGTTAATTGCGTTGTAGTCACTGTTAAGCTTCTGTTTAATATCTTTGATATCTGTCTCTATTGACGTTATACGTTGCTCTAAATCGTCCGTAGGCTTCTTGTAATGCTTATAGGCTTTATACAATACGCCTACAGCTCCACCAATGGTTATAATCCACCCACACGCAACCATAAATTGATTAATAGTTTCCAAATTATTTACCTCGTGCATTATTATATCTAGTTGCTGCACCTCTAGCGGATGATGCTTGACTTCTGTCCCATCCTGCGGTGTTGAGTCTTTCGTTTTGGGTTTTCAAATTGTTCTGTCTGCAATAGTCTTTATAGGCTTGATTCTGTTTCTGCAACAGTGCAGCCTTTTTCTGATACTCCATGTCAAGCTCGTGTTTTAATGCTTCGTCCTTTGCATTGTCTACTGCCGTTTTCATACCGATTAACTGCCGTTTCGTCTTTCTGATACGTCTTTCAAGTTCTCGCTGTCGTTTCCGTTTCTCGTATTCTTTGCGATTCTCTTCGCTGTCGTAGTCCTCGAACGGATTGTTTATTCCATCCCCCGGGCCGTGGGAGTGTCGGCAGTTTGCCCCATGGATTCCCTGCACGTTTCCCATACCGCAGACCGAAAAAGGTGGAAATCTTGGGTCGTTACCGCTTTTGCTGTAAAACTTGCCTTGCCACCAGAAATGATTGGTTAAATTATCCCCACCGTTACCGATTCTGGCTCCCAGATGGGCAGATGTTAGGATAATATCCCAATCCATCTCGTCCATACGTGCGTCTGTAATATCTGCTGCCATCTGGCTTACACCAGTACGGACCGCTCTCGCTGTAGCTGTCTCTATGCTGTCTCTACGTCCACTAGGGTATGTTACATCTGCACCCTTGTCTATAATGTCGTTAACAGCTTCTTTGACCGCTTCTGTGTAGCTTGTTGTACCGCTTGCAGTTTGGTTGTATGCCTTGTCCACTGCATCTATGTAGTTATTGTGGCAGGCGTTTGGCATCGTACCAGTGTAGTTATGCATCTCTCCCTTGGTCTTTTCATAATTCCTCTGCAACAATCGTTGTAGATAAGGACTTTCCCCGAGTGGTTTTGGTTCAAGACCTGCTTTTTTATACACTGCATCATCCCATTCTAAGGCTTTTATACATGCTTCTTTCATGGTTTGTGCGATTGTATCAATTCCTATCTTTGTTGTTTGTGCAATCTCTTTTTGTACCGCTTGCAAGATATACCCTGCATCCTGCAATACATCCATTTGCCACTTGTCAATAGGGGTAAAAAGGTAATCTTCCCCACGTCCTAGCCTTATCATCATTCGTTCAATCATGACAGATACAATCTTATTATGCAGTTCTTCCGCCTGCTTCTCTGCCTTTTCTGGCACGTACCATAAGTAATCTGGCGTTAGCATTATTCTTCATCTCCTGCACCGAATAAGTCTGGCTCTTTCGGTTGTGCTTCTTCTTCAAGTGCTTTTGCTTCTTCTTCACTGAATCCCTCAAATTTTGTTAAATAGTACCAGAAAGGAATCTTGCCGCTTACAACATAGCTATACCAACGAGAACGGTCCTCGTCCTCATTGTATGTTATGTCTCCAAAGTCATAGTAAGTCTCATACGGTCCACTTGGTGCTAATTGGTACAGATCAGCAAAGATATTAAGTGCTGCAATCAAATCATCCATGCAGAACTGTAGCTTGTCCCTAACGTCCTTGATAAACTGTATCGTTCTCTGCTGCTCTGCTTCTACGCCTGTAGCTGTCTGAATCCCTGTCGTTTCGTTAAATACAAAGTATCCATTGGAGAATCCGCATTTATACCCAATCTGTGACAGCAGGGCATTGATTCCTGTCAATCGTGTATCCGTGTTGAGACTTGGGTTTACCTCTTGATAGAATCCTTTAATGTCTGTGCTGTTCACATTCTTAACAAACTCTGGTAATCTCAACCGCTTCTTGCTTCTCTCAAATCCATCTTGAGTATTGTTTACCCTTGTACCAGTCTCCATTAACTTGTCGGAGTCTAGCAGCAACATTCTTCGGCTGTCGAATATCTCTGTTGCGTTCCTGCTGTATGCAGTGTCTAAATCTTTTAGCTCTTCTATTGCTTCGTAAAAAATAGGCAATCCTAAACTACAATGCAAGTCTACATTGTTCGCCTGCGGAGTCCTAAGAACTGCATACAGGCGTTGTCCGTTCAGATTTGCAAGTCCTACATCTTCTAGTTCTCCACGCCAAGGTGTCTCGTCTATGTCAATTGGCTTTCCTGTATCGTTGGCATCCTTAGAAGCATAGCAACGATTTGTAATCTGATACACGTCCTCGATGTACCTATGATATTCTAGTTTGGTGTAGTATGTCCTGCCATCACTAGAAATTTCTCTATGCACAAACACAATGCCTTGAATCTCTCCATTGCTTTCGTCTGTAACAATAAAGTTCTCTGGTGTAATCAAGTCCACACTTGCACCGTTAGGTTTTAATACAACTGTACCGTATGCACAGCCATATTCTACGTGATGTCGTACCTGCTCTAGTTCTTTGTCTATCTGCTCCTGCAACCAATTAGCTCTTGCACTGCCATCTATCTCTATGCCTATTGCAAGTGTAGCAAGGCGTGCTGTCTCACTGCATACAGCTTTTGCGAAGTTGATAGTCTTTATATGCTCGTCCTTGTCTAACCAGTACGGACTGCCCTTATAGATGTATGCACATTTTTCTATAGCTCTCTGCATCTCTGGACTGGTAACAGTATCAATCTTAAATTCGTCTCTTGCCTTTTGTCTAAAAAGGGCACTTAATATCTCTTTCATTTTGCTTATTATACCCATCTATTCCACCGTCACAAACTCGACATTTTTTATATTTGTTTTTATGTCTGCTTGCATTAGATCACTGTTTACGTTTATCTCTACAATTCCGTTGTGCCATGCTACCTCTGTAATGTTATCTACATGTAACAGTACATTCCCGATTTTTATGCATCTTACATCTTTTAGATTTATCATCATTGTTTTTGTCTCCTTTACGCACTCTCTCCACGTCTCATGCTCATTGGACTTGTCGCATACCTTAATGCATCAATAAAATGGTCGTTGCCGTCTGGATAATCTGCCTTGATTTCTCCGTTTTCATCTACCTCATGCTCGTAGCTTATTACCTCTTCATACAGCCGTGGAGTTCTCGCAGGGTCTATGACTAATGTCCTGCACTGCAACCATTCATAAGAGTATTTACGACTACCCGGATATACGTTTGTTTTGTTTGCCACAAGTCCTGCATCTCTAAAGTCTAAGATGCTTTCTATCTCGTCAGCTCCACAACTAATACTATAGTCGTTGTATCCCTTACCTATAATCATCTGTGACATTGCAGTGTTGCGGATTTTTTGACCGCCCAACTCGTCTATGCACAAGATTTTTTGTGATGCAGGCATATATGCACATCTGACAAAAGCTTTCGGGTCTGGATAGTATCCCCAGTCCTGCCCTTGGTATATTTTTTCCTGCCTTGCTATTTCTTCGTCCGTGATCGTGCGGATTTCCAGAAGCTCAAAGATATTTGTTCCCAGTCCTACAGGGATTCCCAAATACTCATGCTTGTATGCACGTTCATTCGTTTCTTTTAAGTAGTCTGCATCGACATAGAACTGAGGTCCTAACCACTCCGCAGGAACCGTTGTATAATTGCTCTTATGCCTATAGCTGTCCTCTCTTGCTTCTGCTACATACTTATTTGCCCAATTATTTACACTGATTGGTGGGTTAAATGTCTTAAATACAACAAACTTAGGACCACCACGCAATATAGATTGCTGTACTGTTCGGATTTCTTCAATGCCTGCGAACTCGTCTAATTCCTCGAACCATAAATATTTTATATATCCTTTAGACACCTTTACAGACTTTGACTTTTTAGCTTTGTCAAGACCTCTGTACAGTATCTTTTGTCCTGTCGGCTTGTATGTGTGTTGCATAGGACTTACAGACGATTCCCACAGATCAGAAACACCTAACGCATCTATCGCCCATTCTATCTGTTCAAACACTGATGATCTGCAAGTATCTTTTACCTTTCGATAGACCGCGGCATTTGTAAATTCTCCGTTGGTTTCATCTTGCATCATGCCCAACACAATCTCCACGGACACAAACGAGGACTTACAAGAACCACGACCACCGTACAAATCATAATAGGTATGCTTGCCGTCTTGAATGTCCCAATGCACCCTATAAAAAGATGGGGCGATCACATCCGTCAAATTAACCATGCAACCGCTCCTTACTCTCTAGGAATATTATTTACTATTGTAATTCCCTCTGTCTTATTCTCTTCCTGCTTCTTGTCTGCATCCCAGTCTTTAAAATTATTTCTTAGTGCAAATTGTGCACCGTTTGAGCTGTCCTTATGAAACAAACTTTCTTCCATTTGTTCTTCAACTCTGCTCTTCGCACGCGTGATGGTGTCGTAAAACTTATCACTGTCTTTTTTATGCTTTTGATAGTACAACAGATCACTTCTGCCACTAAACCCCAATGCAAGTGCTAATCCTGTTATCGTAGGATGCTTTCTGTCTAAGATAATTGGATACCCTTGCTTATTATACTGTTGTTCTCCGTTAATCATCAGCGGTTTACCCTCACAGCTTTCAAAGTATTCATCTATCTTCTTTTGCATTTCTTTCACACTTTTATATTTAGGCGGTCTACCACCTGCTCCCATTGTCTCACGTCCTTTCGTTTGTATACATTTTTGTTGTCGGTCCTGCTGTCTTATAATCATCACATACGGTCAAATATCTGTCTCTTATCAATCTCTTGCCGTTATCCTTAGTGCAGTACATAATCCCTCTGTCGTAGAGTGTGTTCTTGCATCCTGCACAACACAGGCTTCTATCTTCCATCCTGCACCTCTTTCTGGTACCTGCCACATACACACATATGACTACACTTAATATTTACAAGTACCACTTCCGTTTTATCCTCTGGGATAGCTCTTCTCTTTGTCTCTGTCACGATCTCGCAGTACACGCAATCGTTACAGCAATTCTTTAGTTTGTTATTAATCAAAAAAGACACCTCCCGACTATGGTTATTATCTAATATAATTATACCATAGTGGGAAGTGCCTTTGTTTACACTCTTTTTATTTAATTTTTTTCTATCTTTCTATATTTTTTCCTGATCTGGTCCCCATGTGTCCCCAAATTTTTTCTTGTGTGCTTCGGCGTATTTGTTAAAAAACTCTTGATCGGAAGACAAACTTAATTCATATGCTACTTTTTCCCTCAAATCTTCATTCATTAATTCTAATGCTTTGTCAAAATTTACTTCTTTCCCATATTTATTTTTTACATTCATTCTGACTCTCCTTTATTATCATTTACCCTGTTTCTATACTCGTCTCTTTCTTTTAACAGACTATCAAGATTTGTCTTCTCGCCCCTTTTAATTCGTGACCGTGCATTTATAATTTGTGATTGTTTGTGACGGCAGTAATCACTGCAAGTATTATTTGCCACTTTTGAGCTAAATTTTTTACCGCAGTACTCACAAATTTTTTGCTTTTTGCTGTTCTTTTCCAACTTCTTTTTTGTCTGTTCTGTCTCTTTATTATAAGCACTTTTATATTCTTTTTGCAATAATAAGCCTGCTTCATGCTGACATTTTTCTGAACAATATTTTTGTCTGCCTGCCGTTACAATGTATTCATTGCCGCACAGCTCGCACTTATCGACACTCCCAAGCTTCCTTTTAGCGGTCTTTCCTTGCCTAAATCTTTTTTGCGCTTCTTTGGTTCGTATTTTTCTACACTCCGGACAATAAAAGGCTCTAGGACCGCCGGAAAACTCTTTGCCACACATCCTACACACTCTAATTCTCATTACATTAGATTTTCTTTTTTTCGCGCATTCGTCGCAATACAGTTTATCTGCACTACCGTAAAAAGACTTGCCACAATCCAAGCAAGCCTTTTTTGTTCTATATTTTTTCATTCGTCTTCGTCCTCTATGATATTTAAATATACCCGATGCCATTTATTGCCATTCTCTAATGCGTTAAATAACGGCTTATCATGTAAATCGTTTAAAACATCATCAACGGTGTAGCGATCGCCCCACGTTGTTTCTACCATCAAATCGCCCATGTAGTTTTCGTACAGGCTAAAGCTGTCATTTTCTGGTAACTCTACAATCACATCATCATAAATATCAGACTGCGGAGCCATGTAACTATAAACAGTTCTTTTTTCTGCTGCTAAAACGCCATAATTGGCGAAAATTTTAAATTGATTTTTCATTTTTCAACACTCCTTTTTATTCTTCTTTTAAAATTTCTGTCATATCTTCGATTGCTTCCTGCTGCGTTTTATACTTTCGAAAAACTCCGAAAGTATTCTTATACAGCAAGAAATACTTGTATCCCCACAAACTGTCGTCAACTCCTTCATTCGGATGATTTTCCGTGAAGTATACTGTATTTTTCTTTTCTTCCACTCTACTCGCTAATTTTTCCATGATTTTTCTTTTACTCATAACTTTATCTCCTTTTTAACCATTTTGTTCTCATATTAAAACTCCTGCACATCTGTCACTTTTAAGTAGAAAGCTTCTTCCGCTTCATCCTCTCCATTATCTGTTGTGATCTCAAAGAAAATCTGTACTTCGCACTCGTTAGAGTCTGTAGCTGTATACACTACATTTTTGTCCTGCTTAATGTTTTCTGTAGCTCCATCATCGAATACACTGTAGTATCCAGATTCCATCATAAAGTTATCTAAATCTGTGAAGCTCATTTCCTCGTTTAATAATTCTTTTTTGATTTCTTCTACATTTAATTTTTTCATAACTCATATCTCCTTTTCTTTTTGCTGATCTCCTTTAACTGTCTTTATCTTACCACATCTTTGTCTCTTTGTAAAGTGATATTTATAATTCTTTTAATTTTTTTTCGTCCTCTTCGTCTCTTACATATTCCAATATCTGCCCCGGTTGCATTTCTAAGATATTGCATACAGCATTTAAAGCCTTTAGCGTTATAGCTGTATCCTCGTTCTTTATCTTGTTTAACGTGTTTTGGCTAAGTAAATTGGTAGTTTTAGCCTTGTATGTAGTAAATCCTTTTCTTTGTAGTGCATCGTATACATCAATTTTGTACTTTAACATTTTTCATTACCTCCTATTTACTACATTATATATTATGTACCATTTTCAAGTCAAGAGAAATATCATCATAAAAAGTGACATTTTCTATTGACATAACTTTTTAAAGTGATATAATAAAAGTAAATTAAGAGAACAAAGCAATCAGAAAAGGAGATAATAAGATGAAAAAATTAAGAAAAGAAATTGAAAAGTTAGTTGAAAATGAGGACTTCGTTTCTTATGAAGAGTTCATTTTCGAACTGAAAGAAGAAAAAGAAGAAGTTAAAAAATATCTTAACTGGAGAGCGAACGGTGGGAAGATGAACACTGAAACACTTCCAGACAGATATGTAGAAGCTTGTAAGAAGATTTTAGGAGGGATTGAAAATGAATAAAGTAATCGCAAGACACAAATTCTGGTTAAACCAAACAGAGTGTATTATTTCCACAGCTTATGTGGAAGTATTACACGAATACCAAACTATTGTAATGTATATGGACGATTTCGAAGAAATTGATTCTTATATAACTCACAGTAAACAAAGAGCTGTAAAACTCCATGAATCGCTTGTCGAACAGTGGAAAGACAGACTTAGCAAAAACAGGCTTGTCAAGGCTGATCGTGACAGTCTTGTAATACCTGCATAACATACGCCACCCACCCCGGAGGTTACGAGGGTAGAAAGTTGGGAAATATGACTAAGAACGCAGAAAAGAACGCAAGAGCTATGCTGAGTAGATCATCAACAGAACAGCTTATAAAAGAATTTGACATGACCGAAGCTATACCAATTAGTCTTGAATTGTCCATGGTCCGTGGTTGGATTATGGATGAACTGGAAAAGAGAAATCCAGAAGCTTTTGATAAGTGGTTGGATTTAGACTATCCAGATAATAAATCATTAAAAAATTTGTATTTAAACGCATAGGAGAATATATCATGAAAAAAATATTATTATCTATTATACTTACAGCAATCATTACCGCAGGTATCACAGCTAATTACATTATCACACATCAGCAGGTAAGCGGTACGACTGGAAACTACAACATAGAAATTTTAGATCATAACTTTTCGTATAGATAGGAGATAAAAATGGTAGAAATATTTGATAGAGAATTACCCGATGATTGTAAAAAAGCGATCACTGCACTAAAGAAATTAAAAGTGTACTTCGCTATGAATGATGATACAATTGATAACTTTGCTGATGTCTGGTTTCGTGTACAACATGAATGTGATATGTATGAAGAAATGCAAGACAGTAACGAATTGACATATCAAAGTTACATCGGTGCCAAAAATTGGTTGGAGAAATGGAGACACTTATATATTAAATATGAAGACAAATAAAAAATAATCTTTAAAAAGATATATGACCGTGAGCAGGTAAAAGGACCAGAGATTTTTTCTCTGATCCTTTTACGTCCTTGGAATATATATTGTGGTTGTTTGTACTATTATATTACTATGTTTTCTTAATTTGGTCAATGTTATTCACGCCTTTATTATATTCATCTTTTTAAACATTATATATGCTTGCAATTTCTTACGTCTTTTATTCCAACTGACTCCGCATTTTCATTAACAAAAGACATACTCACACCTCACATATTAGTTTTATTAATGCCTGTTTTTATAGTATATTAACGTTAGATTTTTGTCAATTTGATGCAAAAAATATTTCTAATTTTAACTACGACATTGACCGTATTTATTATAGTATGTATAATTTATCAAAAGGAAGGAGTGGTTGTTTGTGTCTTTAAGAGAATGCGTTGTCTGTGGAAAGACTTTTGATGGGGCACCAAGTGCAAAATATTGTTCAGAAGAATGTAAAAACGCACCACGATATACAAATGAATTTAATGGAGAAAGGTGGGGAAAATTAACTATCATAGATGCTTATAGAAAAAAAGGAAGAGTTTATGCCATTTGCAAATGTGAATGTGGAAATACAAAAACTGTAAGATACGATGCTCTAACATCTGGTCGAACTCAATCTTGCGGATGTTTTGCTGAAGCTAATTACTATAAACCATTTGACCTTGCTGGTAAAATTAACGATTATGGTTGTAAAGCAATTAAGCAAATAAGAGTTGGAAATCGGTATAAATGGGAGTGTGAATGTTCTTGCGGAAAGCACTACCTAGTTCCTGCCGGACTGTTTTACAAACAAATGTCTTGTGGTTGCTCACATCAAAGAAGTGCCAGAGAAAACCTCAAAAAGGCTGCGGAAACATGTGAACAAGGATATATAGAAAATACATCCATTATATCAATCAAACCTAGAAAAATGTTACGGAATAACACATCTGGAGTTCGTGGTGTTAGTTGGGACAAAAATCGGCAAAAATGGGCTGCTACAATAGTATTTAAAGGCAAAACATACCATTTAGGAAGATACAACAACATAGAAGATGCAGCCGCAGTTAGAAAAGAAGCAGAAAACGCTCTGTTTGGAGATTTTCTTAAATGGTTTCAAGAAGTGTATCCAGAACGATGGGAAAAATTCAATAAAAAGGCAAAAAAAGAAGAAACAGAGGATTAAACCCCTGCTTCTTCTTTTATATTCTTCAGATTTTCTTTTAACATCTTCACACACTCATTAAATCCGTCACGTTTGCCGCATAGATACATATTGTAACCTCTGTAATCGTCCATAGGCGGTATTAATGTACATAAGGCATAGAAATCTTGCTTATTCATTTTAAACTCCTTTACAGCGTGCAATTATCGCACAAAATATAGTGAATAACAATAAGATGATAACATTGCACATTTTAAAAGATTCCTTACATTTTTATCTTTTTTAAATTCATACAATTTACTATTTACCAGACAAATACCAAAAATTCCTAAATATATAACCGTTGCCGCTGCACATAATACCATTGCTGTTTCTGCAATACCATACATTACTATAAATAATATATTGCTCACTTTTTAGCCATCCTTTCGTACATTTCGCAAGTACACGTCAGTTTATTTACCTGTTGGCACTTCTCTAAATACATCTTATCTATGTCTTTTATTGCCTGCGGTATTAGTCCTATATCTTTGTACTCTATAAGCTCTTTTAATGCTTTCACTATAATGCGGTCCAATGGTGTTACAATATTAGCTTCATAAGCTTCTAGTGCGTTTCTGACATCATCAATATCTAATCGTGTTTCTTTTTCTTGCTGATACATCACATTTGCTCCTTTCCGTATAGTTTGTCATATTTCTCGCAAATATTATCATATTCAGTCGCCATAAGGTCAATTTTTTCGTGTCTTTTTTTCATCCCATTAATTTCATCGGGTGTCAATCCTGTCTCTTTGTACTGTATAAGCTCTTCAAACGCCATTACTGTTATTTTGTCTAATGGTGTTTCTACAATACCTTTATGGGCACTCAGTGCGTTTCTGATAACATCAAGATTTAGATTCTCTGGTTCTTCAATCTCTTCCATTCTTTCAAACATCTCATACATCGTAACGCCCAATGCTCCTGCTATAGTCATAAGATTAATGTGTTTTGGTTCTTTTTCCCCGAGTTCATATGCTTTAATATCAGTGACTGTATAACCGCATCTTTCAGCAAGTTCTTTTTGTGTCATTCCTTGTGCTTCTCTGGTTTTCTTTATTGCTTTAGCTGTACTAATCATTTTCTTCCCCTCCTGTTCCTGTTTAAAGCATTTCTTTTCATAAATTTTTCTTTTGATAACGACTTATAATAAGGATTTTTTCTCTTGATAACATCCCTCTCTTCCTTACAATCGTCTTGAAACTGTTTATAGCCGTCACATAGGGTATGACAATTATAAGCTCTTCCTGTGGCTTCTGTGCACCCATAGCACGGATTATCTTTCCCTCTCATAATAACGCCCCCACTTTATACATCTTCTGGACTTCTGTTATTTGCTTTGATAACGTCAAATCCATCTGGATAACGTTTCTCTAATTTTTCAATGTTCATTTGCATAATTTCATCCAACGACCAATTAAATGATTCACAAATCATAGCAACATACCACATTACATCCCCAAGTTCTTTTTTGGCGTGTTCCTCGTCAAACTTGCTTTCATGGAATATCCATTTTTTAACCATGTCAGTAAGCTCTCCAACTTCTCCAGATAATCCGAATAAGCCGTTAATAATTCCGCCCAAGTCAATGCCTGTGTCTGGTACGTTGTCCTCTACTCCCTGTTCTAAATTATCAGCCATATTCATTATTCTTTCTGTTCCTAATCCGTCATTAGTTCGCATTGCCTTTACTTGATATTCTTTACCGTTCATTTATAACACTCCTTTATAGCTTGATAACCCTTTGTCCTCTGTCATATTGACTAAGTATCTTGTCTAATGCATTTTCTGCTTTTTTATGTGTTTTGAATGATTGTATTGTGTAAATATATCCATTCATTAGCTCACATTCTACATTTTCTTCGTTTGCCCGAATTTCAAGAACATTATCAAGATTCAGAATCTCTCTATCTTTTGTCATTATTAACATGTAAGTCCTCACTTTCTCCCCAGTCTAATTTATTTCCACACTCACAAACTTCTGTCCATTCCTTTATGTAGTTACCGCACTTAGGGCATCTATATAACACCACATCCTGCTTTTTTAAGTTCTTATGTCGTTCTCTTATCGGCAGGCTGTTAAATACAGCACCGATGTGTTCATAATCTTCTAAAGTCATTGTAATCGTATCTCTTGCTTTAGCGGACTGGCAGAAGCCACTTCCTACCAGTCCTAAGATAATGCCGATGATAACAAGTAAGATTTTTAGTATCATTCTTTCAGCTCCTCTTCTTCATAAATAACAACGTCATACTTTCCACTGATAACATTTTCTCTTTTAATCATTACTTTATATCCTTTATCTGTAATATTTTTCACAAATTCTTTTATCGGGATCACTTCATCCATCCTGTTAGGATAAATAATTCTTGTTACTTCTTTCAAAACTTTTACCTGCTCCATTTTCTTTTCCTCCAATTCACACTCATTTTGTGATTCTACATCTGTGTTTTTTTCTTTAATGTAACTCACATAATCTTCCATTTCTTCGTCAATCATATCAGGAAAATCCTTTTTACTTTCACATGCATGACGAAGTTTACATGAAACACATATATTTTTGTTGCAGTAATCTTCTAACACATCTATCATCTGTTCTCTTGTCATTTTTTATCACATAACGCCTTTCTATAGCTTTCCTCTACTTCTTCGTTCGTAGCTGTTCCATATTTAATTTTTCTCATTATGCACGGTTCTTGCCCTTTAAAAATGCAAATAGGGCAGATTCTTTTACGACAATAGTTTTCTAATTCTTTTTCCTGCATTTCTCTTTTTAATTTGTTTGTATTTACATTCAATCTCATTGTTGCAATAATAGAACCTGTTTTTGTATCAGTCACACTCATCATTGCTTCTTCGCAAGATTGATAAGAAACTTTCGCATCTAATACTCCAACATCTAATTTATTTGCCGTAATCATCTTTTCTATGCTTTCTAAAAAGTCGTGTGCTACCTGCTGTGCTATTGTCATAGTCGTTCTCCTTTTCCTTTTTCAATCTCCCATTTACCGTAGTAACCTTTTGTCATTTCCTTTAGTTGTGTCAGTGCCATGATGAAATTTTCAAGTTCGCAGGTATCAGTAAAGTTTATCCTCACTTCACTCCCTGTTTCTTCTTCCATGGTAACTGGTTCTCCAACAGTTCTCATAAAATTTAATGTTACGTGCAAACTATTGTGTTTTTCTGTTCTCATGCTTGTTCTGATACAGTCCACATTTTTATCAGCTCGATTTGAATATATTTTCATTCTCCCACCTCTAAATCTTTTGCAAGCTTGAATCCTGTTCTCCCAACATTTCTAAGATTCTCTTTGATAAGTGTATTGCTTGGTGTTCTGTTTCTCTCGTACCAGTTCCAGTCGTTGTCTTCTCTCATTTTTATTTTCATTTCATATCTTTTTTTATAGTTGATTTCTTCTTTTGCCATCTCTAGGCAAGCGATCATGTAATCTATTTGTTTGATAACATCCATGTTCTTTCCTCCTACTTGATAACATACAGTTCTGCATCTACTACTTTTGCAAACGTTGGTTTCATGCCGTTTTCTTCGATATATTTAACAACCAGATCATTTATAGCATTTTCACACTTTTCGTAGGCTTCTTTGCTGTCTATATCTTCTATGTACCAATCTTCGGCAAATTCTCCTACATCATCATATACAGCATTGTGTAAATCTTCTAGTATGCTTGTTAGGTTTACCCGTCTTATATCCACTTCTTCTACTTTTCCAATCCAGATAGTTGTACCTGCTTTGCATCCCATGTCTTTAGCTTCTTTGATACATTCTTCTATTGTGTCAAAATCTGTGCTGTAATGATTGCTATATTCTTCTGTTGACCATGAATAACTCATTTAGTTTCTCCTTTACTTCATCATACTTCTGTACGGCTCAAAGAAATCTTCTTTTCTTAACTCACATTCGCACTTAAGACAAATAAATTTGCTTTGTATTTTCATGTCAGAATTTATTTGAATATACTCTCTTCCAATATCTTCATTGAATAGCAAACTATTACAATATTTGCATCTTGCTACTGGCATTATTCTCTCCTTTTAATCGGCACGATCTTGCCTTTCTCATACCTGCAATATCTACCATCTTTGCTAATGTACGGAGACATAAACCCTGTACTTGTTCTGCCTGCTCCATCTTTAAAATACCAATAAACAATCCTTGTTGAGTTGTCATAAGATAAGATATTGTTAATATCAACTAACACTGCACTCTGCTGTGTATCACTTTCATCCTTATATGTATTACTTTCTTTCTCCTCGCAACCTACCAACATGCAACTCATTATTGCTATCGAAAACACAATAAATAATATTTTTTTCATAAATTTTACCCCACATCCTTGATATTAAGTTCTGCTGTCGCAGGTATAAATCTCATATATCCTGCATCTCTTATAATCTCGTTCTCTGTTAAATCAACAATCTGTTTCTTTTCTTTTTCTGATTTAACCACAAGGTAATAATGTTCATCTCTCACACCCATACACACCTCTCCAATTTTGAAGTGACTTAATGTGTATGTTTTAATACTTGGTCTTTTTGCATTAATCTTCATCTTCTTCCTCGCTTTCAAATTCTTCAATCTCTCGCCATGCCAAAACACTTTTATCGCTATAATATCTAATTTTACTGTTACGGTTTCTCCATCCGTGAGAGTCATGCCATGTTCTGTGAATGCACCCATCTTTTATAGAAACTAAAACTTGTTTATTATCTTCTGGCAGATCATCTGGATTCTTTCTTAAGTCGTGCCATCTATATTTTTGTTGCTTATTGAACAACCATGACACTACATTTAACACCTGCTTTTTTGTGATACTGTTTATTGTCGCTGCATCTAACACCTGCTGTATTGCTTCATATTTTTCATCTTCCGTAAACTCCTTTGAATCAATTTGCATAAATACTGCGAACGCTTTTGTAAAATTCATTCCTCTCCCACACTTTCTACCCCAAAGATGTATTTAATGATTCTGTCTCTTCCTATTGACTCGATCGCATCAAATACAAGTTGTTTTGATGTGAATACCACCGCTCCCTGTGGTCTGTAATCGGCCCACACATCATAATCAAGTTCTTCATTGTATTCATCATGCAAAATGAAATAACTATCTTCGAGTGTTGGGTCATTGTGTTCCTTTGCATATCGTTCAAGTTCAACTTCTACTTTTCTTTTTTCTCTGGCAAGCCACGCTGACTCTTCTGTGAAAAAGACGTTTCCTAATTCCCATCTTCCTTCATCTAAAGAATCATTCGTCCACCTGCTTTGTATAACAGCTCCATCATTACTAATACAAAAATATTCTTCTGATTGTCGTGGTTTCCTTACCTTTACACCCTGTTCCTTGTCTGGTTTTTCTCCATTCATCTTCCCAACGAGTCTGTAAAACTCTTTTTCTTCTGCTTCTGTTAGATTTTTAATTCCCATATTTAATCCTCCTTATTTGTTAAATAATCTTCTATGGCTTGATCTAAAAATCTACTACTGATAAACCAACAATCAATGTATGTTGTTTTATTTTGTTTGTTATATATCAATAGACTTTTGTTTTTAACATTTTTCAATGTTATTCTCATCATGAGTGTATCTGTATTATTGCTTAACTCATCAACTCCTAAAACCGTGTTTTGTGTAAGTTGATTTAGCTGACTTGTAATACGCTGTAAACACGTTTCTTTACAAATTACTTTGTTCCATGTTGGTTTCAAACATCTAATAGTTGTATGTGTATCGTTTCCCTCATCAACATTTGACAAAATAAAACAATCATCTAATTCTTTTATTTCTTCTCCGCTTATAATTGCTTTCGTTTCTATATTATAAATTTGCATTTCTTACTCCTTTACTGTCCATTCTCTCCCCTGCCGTTAATAGCAGGGGAAATCATGACTTATACAACAAATAATTAAAGAGTTTTGTTGCTTATGCGTTGCGAGGATTCTTTTATTTAGTTGTCGTGTGGTATATAAAAATCCTGCTGTGCAACAAGCCTTTTCTGGCTTGAGTCTCTGCCTAATAAAGATGAAAAATGGAAGAATCTGAAAATACAAAAAACATTATTTATAGTTTCGTTAGGCAGAGAATCAAACCAGAAAAGTATTATTTAGTTTTTATTTCCAATAACCAGAATGTGAAGTAACATGAATAAATCTTCGTTCATGTTGCTTTTTTTTGAATCGGCTTTGTCGAATCTCTTCTTTGACTTCTTCCACCAATTCATCTTCCCAGAATCTAACAAGATAACCAGGTACTCCATAAATTGCTCCACATTTCTGTACATGTAGCTTTTTAACTACTTTTTCTTTGACAACTTGTTTGCGAAACTCTTTTGTGTACTCTCTTCGCTTTGCTTCGATACCATATTTTTTCCACTTGAATATGCTCGATGGGTCTACTCCGTATTTTTTCGCAACAGAAGTAACCTCTTTCGTTTCTTCTACTTCTTTAAGGATTTTTCTCTTAAGATCTTTGCTTATTTTTTTATACCCCATCTTTAGCCACCTTTCTGTAGATCGCTACATTTCTGTCTGTTAGGCTGTCGTGTCGTTTACCGCATACCTCAATACGTCCGTCCTGTACTAACTCTGTTAGCCGTGGTTGTACCTGCTGCCTTGTCGGTTCTAACACTTTTTTGTGCTTATACAACACTGTTGCGATCTCTCGCGCTGTCATTGCTCCATATTCTAACTGTTCTAAAATCAAAATATGTATTGCTTCTTTATTAACCTTTTGATGTGATTCTCTTCTTGTTTGCTTAGTAATGGAAGAACTTCGTAAAGCTATCTCATTACTAAAAAAACTCATTTGATACATTTTCCATCACTCCTTAATCTAATTGTTTCTGCATTAACTGCATCTCTAAGCTGTCAAAATCATAGTCTCTTTCACAGGCTAAGATACTTGCAGGATTCCTCTGTGGCTCTGGTGGTTTTTCGTAGTTCTCGTCCAGATAATCCACGTAACCAGAATTAAAGAATGTACTTCCGTTCTGTGGTTTTCTCCAACTACTGTCCTTAGATAAATCATCCAGATACCTTTTCAAGGCTCTTTCTATTTTTTCTTCTCCTATCTCATACAGAGTCTTTTTCTTTGTGTCTGATACCTGCCCTTTGCCACGTTTATTCGGATACTTTTTCCAAAGCCTTTCAAAACATTCATTGATTGCTTTTTTGTTTGACTTCTCGCAATTTTCTTTTGATTTCTTGCAAGTTTCCTTTACTTTTTCCTCTGTTTGTTCCATTTTTCGTTCCACTGTTTGTTCCATTTTTGTTCCATTTTCAACCACCGTGTTTTCCTCGGTAGTTGTTTCTGCAACTTGTCCACAATCTATGTACTTCTGGTACTCATTAACTGTGTATATCGTGTATTTATTTGTGCTTTTTGTGGATATGTACCCAGTATCCTTTAGTTTCTTTAGTGCTGTTCGGACCTGCGATTCTGTCAATCCTGTCTCTGCACTGATTCTTGTTATAGAAGAAACAAATTGCCCTGCCTTGATTTCTCTGCCGCAGTACCGCTTGTCCTCTAAATTTGTATGTAGTAGGCAGTGGTAAAACAGTCTAAATACATTTGTGTTTTCATACCATTCCCAATCTGTATTTATATTTATGTTCATTCACTGCCCTCCTACATTTATTTATCGTTATCCTCATGAATAGTAATTTCTATCCTTGGATTTTTCGAATCTACTCTAAAGTGGTCTATAAATCCTAGTACATACCTCTGTCCGTCTCCGGGGAATGTTCCAGATTCTACTAGACTGTCTAAGACAAATTTCTTAGCAAATGCAACATTGTCTGGATCACGTCTTTTATTTTTTTCATACCATGTAATCTCAACGATCACTGGGAAATTCAATTTCTTTTTGCGTAACCATAACGGTATGCTGTATTTACAGATTCTTTGATTCTTTTTCTTGCAGTCAGCACCTTTATATGCGTTAGTCCTGCATGATCGTGTATAATCGTTTAATCCGTCCAGTCTGCCTTGAATCGTATATGTTACAGCCATGACTTTCCAAACTCCTTTCTGAACTCTTCCCTGCTACCGATATGCTCTTCATAATATGTTTGAGCCATCGTCTTAAGTTTTGTATCTATGTCTCCATTTTTTCTGTTAAAATGTACACCGTTCGGATGAAAGTCTGGTCTCAGTGGTACTACAAATCCATATTTTTCGCTTTTCTTCCTATTACAACCACCGAAAATATGATGTCTTTCTACTATGTAAGAACCTGTGTAGATACAACAGTCCATATTGTCCGTAAATACACTAGTTAGCTTTTTCAAATTTTACTCTCCACCTTTCTTCCATTTCTTTTATTTCCTGCGGTGTTGCTGTCTCTATGCCTAATGCCTTTGCTTCCTGCACCGTTCCTTTTATTAATTCAGACATTTCTTTCGTATCGTATGTGTGGCTTCCTCTCATAACAATATTGATTCTAAAAATCTTTCCTGCCGTATTGATTGTCGTCTGCGTTGTTGGTTGTAGGTGGCAAAACTCTACGTCGTAAGCTTCTATATCATCATCTAACGGAATAGTTATCAGCTTTCCGTTTATCTTTTCATACTGCCCATATTCCGCTATCATTTTGTTTTTTATAAACACCTTGCTACAATCCATTACTTCTGCAATCTTCCCAACCAATACATGAAAGTATGCATTGGCATCTAAACTCCTGCCCTCACGGTACTGAACAACCTTAAGCCGACATTCCTTGTCTTTCAGTCGGTCATATTCCCCTCGTATGTCTTTTTCACATACAAGGGAAATAACCTGTTTACCGCTTTCAAAATCAATGGATATATCATGGATTTTGGCTTTAGTTTCCATCTAATCAGCTCCAAATCTTTCTTACATTAGTCTTATCTTTATTAGAGACTATATATTGATATTCTCCCTCGGTAATTTCTGAAATAGATTTATGATGATAAGATGCAAGAATCTTGTTAATATCAAATGCCATTTCATCACACAGGCTCAATAGTGTGTCCTGTTTGATTTTTGAAATCTTCATAGCTCTGATTGCTTCTGTGTTGTTATCATCTGTCTGCTTGTCCGCTCTTGCTTTGCGTTCTTTTTGATTTTCGTCCGTATCAGCATCTTTTGTATCATCCAGTAAGAAGATTCCATTTAAGGCATACTTACGTGCATACGATGATGCTGTACCTGTTATCTGAGAATCATCCATTCCCTTTTTATTAAGTGCTTCTCTTGCGAGTGCTGATGTTTCTACCCATTCTCCAGTTTCGGTGTCCCATACCTTTACAGTAGCCTTTACATACACACGATCTCCTACTGCCTGCACATCATCCGTTATGTACATTGACATTTTGTTTTCTGCTAGAAGTGGTTTCACAGCTTCTAAGGTTCCCTCTGCGTTTCGGTATTTGTAATTACCGAAAGAGTTGTACAGATTCTTAGGTGCTTTTAATGTCGTTTGTATGTGCATCATTTTTTCATGTATTCCCATGTTATCTATCTCCCTTCTGGTTCATATTCTCCGTTATATGAAATTTCATTTCCCTGTTCATCACATTCTTTATCACTGCATACATCGTTAAAGAATGCTTCTTTAAGCTTTTCAGCTTCTTTTGTGCTTCCTGTTAATGCATCCAACGCATAGTCAATGAACCACTGTTTCCATTCTTCATTTCCGTTAACTTGTCCACGAATATATTTTTCTGCATCTTCCATAGGGATTACTGTTCCGTATTCATTTGTGTATCCTGTGATAATCATGACTACTCACACCCCTTTGCTTCTTTAAGAATCTCTTCTACATCAAATTCTTTTGGTACTGTTTCTTCCTGCTCATTTTCTTTAAGCATTGCAAAAAGTCTAAGCACACTTGCTGTATATGCTAAATTTTCAAAAATGGTTTCAATAGTATCGTTATTCGCCATTCTTTCATTTAAGATTGTATTTGCGTTATCAAATACTTCTTCTTTGTTGTATATCCATTCTTCATTATCTTGTCCGTAAAGTTTTACAATAAGTTTGCTATAAAACTCTGTCATGCCTGTTGCAATTTTTTTATCTGCTACCTTATTTTCCTCTTCTGTAAACCTTGGGTCTCTAGTTTCTTTCACTGCTTCAATAATTACTTTTCTTGCTGCATCCTTAAACTCTTTTTTCGTAATAATCATTGTCACATTCTCCTTTTCCTGCTATACTGTTGTTATGCATTTTTTGTTAAGCACTTTAGACCTGCACGTCTGGGTGCTTTTTTCATTTCCATCCATCACGCTCTTGTGCGATTAATGCCAGTCCTGCGGCTACGCAAGTACCCATAAACCAGAATGGCATTAAATCTAATCCGCAGACTAACAGTCCACACCCCATCATGAATGCTCCCATTTTCATTTAGAATCCTCCTCTCTGCATTGCTTGGTTTTCATTTGCTAGCTTTCTTACTCTCCATTTTTCAAATCTTTCTGTATCGAAAAATATAGGAGAATTGGACTTAGGACCTTTTTGTGCAAAGTCCTGTCCTCTTTCCCGATAGGCTTCATCAAGGAATGACCTTGGAAATCCCATCTTGACGAGTTCTGACATTCTCATGATTGGCTTATCGTATTTCATACTCGCTCCTTTCTTACTCTTCGGATGATTCCTTGAATCTCTCCTGCATCTTCTGTTTGCGTTTCTTGTCTCTGTAGTTGCTAATCAGCACAATTGCAATTTCTGCTGCAACAGTTCCAAAAGCTCCTACGAACAGTCCTAAGTAATATGGCTGTATATACATCTACTCGCTCTCCTCTCCTATTAGCTCATCAACGGTAACCTCTAAGATATTTGCTACCTTTTTCAAATTTGCAACACTCGGTACGCTGTCATTCCATTTAGAAATTAAACCATTCCCAAGTTCTGCTTTTTTCTCAACGTAGGTAATTGACATACCTTTTTCTTCGCAAATCTTTTTAATTTTGTCATAAATATACAATTCCTTGCTCTCCTTTCTTTATTTCTTAGAAAATATTCAGTATTTCCATTGACTTTTTGCAGAAAATATTCTAATATTAAATTACCACATAAAATACAGATTTTTTTCTGTGATCGCTTTCTGTTTTTACTGAAAGTTTTCTGTGCTATGCTTTTACTATACAGAAAACTTTCTAGTTTGTCAAGCATTTTTACAGAAAAAGTTCTGTAATTTCTTAGAAAGGAGATTCTATGACTATTTATGAGCGAATTGAAAGCCTTAGGAAGTCAAAAGGATTATCACAAGGAAAGCTTGAAAAACAACTAGGTTTTTCTAATGGTTCAATTTCAAAATGGAAAAACAGTACCCCAAAAGTTGAGAGATTGCAAAAGCTCGCTGACTTCTTCGGTGTGTCTGTTGAGTACCTCATGACAGGAAAGGAGGATGAACAAAAAGAGAAAGATAACACCGATCTCAAACAAAAATACAGGGAGCTTGAAGAACTTTTAAGAAGTGACTCAATGAAACCTGTTCGTTATGATGGTAAACCTGTCAATAACGATACGATAGATTTATTGCTAAAACAGATTGAGATTTCACTTGCAATGCTAAAAAAATAAACAGGAGGGTTATGTATGAGAAAAAATCAAATCAAAAATACAGTAAATGATTTGATTGAAACATACGGTACGAGAAATCCATATTTACTTGCTAGTTACCTTGACGTAACAATCCAGTATGGAGACTTAGGAGAACTGCAAGGATGCTACATGAAAATATGGGATAAGAAATTTATTTATATCAACGATAGAATCGAGGATGATAAGCTAAGAGATACTGTTGTCGCTCATGAATTGGCACATAGTATTATGCACAATGAAGATTATTATTTTTTCAGTTATGGTAAACAGTTTCAATCAAACAAAACTGAAATCGAAGCTCACACATTCGCAGCGGAGCTTTTGATACCAGATGAAACGATTATCGAACATCCGGGATATACGCTCGATCAATTATCATCGTTAACCGGATATGCTGAAAGATTAGTCAGCTTCAAGAGACTTTAATTTTTTCTTTTTTGTTTTATTTTTTCTTTTTAATTAAATATAAATACTAATTATTATAATACTATATAGGTTATATATAACTATAGTCTTTAGATACTATATATTTATATAAAAGAAAATAAAAATACACTAAAAACATTGTTTTGTCAATCACAAATTTTAAAAAGTTTTTGCATGGTGCTGAAAACCGTATAAAACCGTGGTTTCTTGGACTTTAAAAAAAGAAAATGCATAATTGATTGATGTTTGCATGTCATTTGCCTGCGATGCAACTATGCAAAAAGTCTTGAAAACCGCATAAATACGTGGTTTCTTGCCTGCGATTTGCCTGCGATTGTGGTTGTCACGTTGCTTGTTATACATTATAAAAGGAGGGATGTTACATGGCATTAATAACTTGTACTGAATGTGGGAAAGAGTTCTCTGAAAAAGCTTCTGCTTGTCCAAATTGTGGATGCCCAACAGGGGAAATCTTAAAAGAATTAGCTACTGTTTCTACTGCTGATAATGAAGTTCCGCAGTATGAAATTGATGAAAAAACGATTGAGATTGCTATAGAAAAAGGTATTGTTAATGAGCCTAGTGATTTAATTATCACAGCAGGTAAATATACAGATAGTGGTTTTCTTTCTACACTAATACATATACTTTATGTAGCAAAAGACAGCTTCTATTTATGCCGTTTTGATAAGGCAGAAGAGAATCCAAAAGAAGATATTATTGTCAAACTGGATTATACAAATGATGCTATTAATCAGTTAACTTATGATTATGAAATGCGTAAATTTAACGGTAATTTTGGTTTTAATGCAAGCAAAATCAAAGCGGATAAAGACAGGTCTAGGGATGCTTACTATGAGATTTTGAAAAAGGTAGACAGCAAAAAAGCCGAAGATTTTTATAAGATTTTTTATCTGGATGCACCATACTGTCCTAAGTGTCACAGCTTGAATATAGGATATGAGTTTGTGCAGGACTCAGCTAAAACAAAGGGAAAATCTGAGGTCCGTAAAAAGAGTGTTGTAACTCGTGCAGGTAACAGTCTGGGACGTGCAGGTATGATCGCAGCGACTGGCGGTCTGTGGGCATTAACACCTAAAAAGTCTAAATACAAAGAAAAGAAATCATCCAAGACAGATATTAACAGTAAACAAATGGCAATTTGCCAAGACTGTGGTAAATCTTGGGAAGTTAAATAACAATAAAAAAAGACCGTACCACGCCCGAATGCGGTACAGTCTCCAAAAACACTGTTTTTGATTTAATAAAGTCTAGCCAACTATTATTGTATCATTAACAGTGCGGTCACGCAAGGGTATAAAAAAGAGCCACCGTGAAGACTAATAAGAATCGGTAACTCCTTTTTTCATAACATCGTTGGATTATAAAATATTAAATTATAGAAAGTTCATTTATATTGTAACACATCTATGTTATTTTTCAATCTTTTTAAAAACAACTCTTGCATGGCTGTTATTTTTGTACCCATTTTTAACTAATTTATAACTAAGGAGTGATACAATGGCAACAGCTAAATTTAAAAAAGGTAAAGACGGTTACTATTCCACTAACGTGTGGGATGGCACATACAAGGATAACGGTAAAAAGAAATACAAACACCTGCGTTCCAAGAAAAGCTCAAAAGATTTAGAAAGAATCGTAAAGGAGTTTGAACAACTAAGGGACCAACGGCAGGCAATGATTGACTCTGATATACTATTTATTGATTATGCCAGACAATGGAAAGTCTTATATAAAGAGTCCAACCGAGCAAATAATACTAATAAAATGTACGACAATGTAATTAACGTCCATTTTAACGGCATTAAATACGTTAAGCTACAAGATATACAGCGTAGCCACTTACAATTGATTCTAAACGATGCTAAAGACAAACCACGGACACAACAACAAATAGTCATGACATTTAAGCAGGTCCTGCACTCTGCTGTTTGTGATCGCATTTATTCCGCACAATCATTTGCAGATATATTTGACAACTTTGAATCTATAAGTTACAAAGCGAAAGAAAAACGTCCTTTGACACCAGACGAACAGAAAGCCGTTTTTAAGGCAGATTTTAATTTAATGGATAAAATATATGTCTATATCATTTACGGCTGTGGATTGCGGTGTGGAGAAGCCTTAGCACTAACAGAAGCAGACTTTAACCTAGAAGCACATACAGTATCTATCGACAAATCACACGACATATCAGACAACATACCAAAGAGAAAAACAGTAAAAAACATACAGAACGGAGAAAGAACGTTACCGTTACCAGATAACGTATTCGACACAATTTCTAATTACATAAAACAACTTAGAAAAGATGGCAGGAAATACTTATTCATAAATCGTGATTACAAGCCTATGACAAAATCTGGTTTCCGCAGGATGTGGGGTAGAATCATAAAAGCAATGCAGGCGGTCAGTGAAAGTCCTATTGAGGATTTAACAAGCCACATCTTCCGTCACAATTACTGCACAAACTTATGCTACCAGTTCCCTAAGATTAGCATAAAGATGATTGCAAGGCTTGTAGGAGACTCTGAAAAGGTCGTTCTGGAAGTATACAATCACTTAATGTTAGAAAAAGAAGATAGCATATCCGCTGTAAATGATGCTTTAAATTTGGAACAAAAAGTGGAACAACCTATGGAACGAAAAATGGAACAACTAAATGAAATGGTATCTTAGATTTCTGGAACACGGATGGAACATGGAACACGGATGGAACAAATACTTCCCTAAACTTTAGATACTTTCGATTACTTTTAAGGGTATGATTTTTAGATAGGTCATACCCTTAAAAACCGCATAAATACAATAAAAGCACGGTATTTAGCCATTTGGCAACCGTGCTTTTTAAAGTGAGCGTGCGGGGATTCGAACCCCGGACAACTTGATTAAAAGTCAAGTGCTCTACCACCTGAGCTACACACCCTTAACTGGGGTAGCTGGACTCGAACCAGCGGTGCAGGAGTCAGAATCCTGTGCCTTACCACTTGGCGATACCCCATCAGTGCGACAACTATTTCATTATATATAATCTGTCGTTCTTTGTCAAGAACTTTTTTATATTTTTTAAAATTTATTTTAAAAAATATAGTGAGCGTGCGGGGATTCGAACCCCGGACAACTTGATTAAAAGTCAAGTGCTCTACCACCTGAGCTACACACCCTTAACTGGGGTAGCTGGACTCGAACCAGCGGTGCAGGAGTCAGAATCCTGTGCCTTACCACTTGGCGATACCCCATCAATGCGACAGCTCGTTTATATTATCATATGTTTCCGACAACTGTCAACACTTTTTTTGAATTTTTTTAAATTTATTTTTCAAGAGTGAATTCTTTCAGATATTGACTGTTCCAGAAACGGTCCGTTACTGGCTGCCAATATTCAAATATGATTTTCCCCTTATTCCCTTGTTCTGAGAATCTCCCTTTATCTTCTCCCTTTCCAATATAAATTTCGAGAATCTCTCCTCTTCCAGATTCTTTTCCTTGATTATCATAAAAGCAAAGTGTCATTCCCTCACTCAACTCTCCTCTGACAAACTCAACTTCCATGGAGCCTTTCCCTTCTTCGATGATTTCCATTCGTTCAATATAAGTAAGGCTTCCTTCTAATTGATGCAGCTTATAAATTCGTTTTCTTGCTTCTTCATTTTCTTTTGAAGGTTCCTGTTTTTTTAAATATTCAAAAAATCTCATGCTCTTTCCTCCATTGCTCTGTTCTACTTTATCATAATTTGTTTCCATATGAAAGTCTTCTCTGTAAAGAAAGTTCTCTTTATATTTTACATTTTATCAGTTGACACTTCCTGATTTTTATGTTAGATTGTCATTATTGTAAATGATTTAAATACAATGATAAGGAATAGTAGAATATTTAAGACATTCAGAGAGTTGCTGGATGGTGCGAAGCAATTGTTGATGATATTTGAACTCGCCTTTGAGTAGCATGCTGAACTTACAGTAGGTATTGCCGGAGTCCAACCGTTATAATGGAGAGATATCGGTTTTATAACCCGTATCAGTAAGAAGTGCACGTTTCTTTATAACGTGAATTAGAGTGGTACCGCGGAAGTTTCTTCGTCTCTATCCTGATAAGGATCAGATTCGGAGTTTTTTTTATGTTATCGTACATTTATTTCATCCGATACATGATACCCCGTATCCACCTTTCAATACTTAAAACATACCTACAACAATCATTAATTTTTGAAAGGAGCTTCACAGCAATGATGAACCCAAGCAAATATGAAAGACAATATTTTATGCCACCTGAAACGTCCCTTGACTGGACAAAGAAAGAATATATCACAAAGGCACCTACATGGTGTAGTGTTGACCTTCGTGATGGAAATCAGGCTCTGATCATTCCGATGAGTCTTGATGAAAAAGTTGAATTTTTTAAACTTTTAGTAAAGGTTGGTTTCAAAGAGATTGAAGTTGGTTTCCCTGCTGCTTCAGAAACAGAATATACATTTTTACGTACTTTGATTGAAAATGATCTGATCCCTGATGATGTTACCATTCAGGTTTTAACACAGGCAAGAGAACATATCATTAAAAAGACTTTCGAAGCTTTAAAAGGCGCAAAAAGAGCGATCGTTCATGTATACAACTCTACTTCTGTTGCACAGCGTGAACAGGTATTTAAAAAATCCAAAGAAGAGATCATGAAAATTGCAACAGACGGTGCAAAATTATTAAAACGCCTAGCTGATGAGACAGACGGTAACTTCTTATTTGAATACTCTCCAGAGAGTTTTACCGGTACAGAGATCGACTATGCATTAGATGTATGTAATGCCGTTCTTGACGTATGGCAGCCTCGTCCAGACTGGAAGGTCATCATCAATCTTCCTGTAACTGTACAGCTTTCAATGCCTCACGTATATGCCAGCCAGATCGAATATATGAGCAAACATATGAAATACCGTGAAAACGTAGTTTTATCTCTTCATCCACATAATGACCGTGGATGCGGTGTTGCTGATACAGAACTTGCCTTGCTTGCAGGTGCTGATCGTGTCGAGGGTACTTTATTTGGAAATGGTGAACGTACAGGTAACGTTGACATTATCACTCTTGCATTAAATATGTATACACACGGTGTTGATCCAAAACTGGACTTCTCTAACTTACCAGAACTTACAAAAGTCTATGAAAGATTAACAAGAATGTCCGTTTACGAACGTCAACCATACACAGGACAGCTGGTATTTGCTGCATTCTCCGGATCTCATCAGGATGCGATTGCCAAAGGTATGCACTGGAGAGACGAAAAACATCCAGAGCACTGGAATATCCCATATCTTCCAATCGATCCACACGATGTTGGACGTGAATACGAAAGTGATGTTATCCGTATCAACAGTCAGTCTGGTAAAGGCGGTATCAGCTATGTACTAGAAGAAAACTTTGGATTCCATATTCCTGGAAAAATGCGTGAAGATGTAGGATACACAGTCAAAGATGTATCTGATAAACGCCATCAGGAATTAGTTCCAAGAGATATCTTAAAAGTATTCAAAGAAGTTTACGTAAATATTGATGATCCATGCAAATTAAAAGAAGTGCACTTCGTACAGAAAGACGGTGGCATCGAAGCAGAAATCTCTTTAGAGAAATCTGGTGTTCCAAAACTTTACCACGGAAAAGGAAATGGTCGTCTGGATGCTGTAAGTAACGCTTTACAGAGACACAGTGATATGCATTACTCTATCGTTACTTATCAGGAACACGCTTTAAATGTTGGTTCTAACTCTCAGGCTTGTGCTTATGTTGGAGTTCAAGAACCAAATGGTAATGTTACTTGGGGATCCGGAATCCACGAAGACATCATTACTGCTTCTGTATTAGCACTGATCAGCGCTGTAAACCGATTAGATCAGTAGATTTTGATTTAAATAACTGAAATTATTGGTGGAATATTATAAAAATGGTTATATGTCTGCAACGCGCTCTCGCTCGACTCACTACGCAGCTGTACTAAGCTCCTGAATGATCTTACGATCATCCACTCGCTAAGTGCAGGCGTGTTCCTACGGTCGCCGACATATAACCATTTTTATAATATTCAATAATTTCAGTTATTGAAACCACTACATTCAACATACACACCACTTAAATTTTTCAATTCTTGTAATTGTCCACACTTTAGACTTCTGGTATATGAGAAAAAATAAATAAACGATCAGAAGAACAGCATTAGAATTTTGCCACGTTTTTTACAGATTCGCAGCCGGCTTGGTGCGCTGTCTGAGCCTCAAAGAGTTCTGGTTTAAATATCTTTGAAGGCGAGTTCGCAAGGAAAGCCGGCGGATCAGCGATCTGTAAAAAACGTGAGGAAAATTCTCTAGCTGTTCTTCCGATCGTTTATTTATTTTTTCTCATATACTCAAAATCTAAAGTTGGCCAACTACAAATCTAAAATTTCATTTTCCAGCAGATTCACCGCTGCCATCGCATCTTCTGTATAATAATCTGCTCCGATATTGTGTGCGATATCTTCCGTCACAACAGCTCCCCCAACCCAGATTGGTTCACTGCATCCTGCTTCGTGAAGTGCTTTGATCGTTCTTTCCATTGATGCAACAGTTGTTGTCATTAATGCACTTAGCCCAATCGCTTTTGGCTTGTATTTCTTATAAGCTTCTACTACCTTTTCAACTTTAACGTCTTTTCCAAGGTCGATGATCTTATATCCATAACTTTCCAGTACAACTTTCACGATGTTCTTTCCAATATCATGAATATCACCTTCTACGGTTGCTATGATGATCGGTCCTTTTTCTTCTCCATCATTTGCTGAAAATGTTTCTTTAACAACTTCAAATGCTTTCTTCGTTGTCTCTGCTGACTGAATTAACTGTGGCAGGAAGATCTTTCCTGTCTCATAGTCTTTTCCTACGATATTTAACGCTGGTATGATCACTTCATTAATTACTGTCAGTGCTTCTTTATCTTTCAGTTCTTCTTTTGTGACTTTCTCTACTTCATCTTTTAATCCGTGAATGATCACATCTTTTAATGTGAAGTTTGTTGTTGCCGCCGCTGCGGCTGGTTTTGTTTCTTTATCTTTGGACTGGTTTTTAATATAAGTCTGACTATCCACGTCTTTGTAGAACAGCACATGAAATGCATCTATAGTTCCCATCAATTCTGCATCTAACGGATTGATGATCGGTAAATCCAATCCTGCTTCCATTGCTAATGCTAAAAATGTTCTATTTAATAACGGACGGTTTGGCAATCCAAAGGATACATTCGATACCCCTAATACGGTATGGACACCTAATTCTTTTTTTACCATCTTGATCGCTCGGAGTGTTTCTTTTACTTCTTTTTGCTGTGCAGATGCTGTTAATGTCAGACAGTCGATGATGATATTCTCTTTACCGATTCCGTATTCAGCTGCTTTATTGACAATCTTCTTGGCGATTTCAAATCGTTCTTCTGCTTTCAGCGGAATTCCGTCTTCCAGAGTCAGTCCGATCACAACTCCTCCATATTTCTTAGCAATTGGGAAGATTTTTTCCATGACTTCGTCTTTACCATTTACAGAGTTGATCAATGGTTTTCCATTATAATAACGACAGGCATTCTCAATCGCATCTGCTTCGGAACTGTCAATCTGTAATGGAAGTGTGACAACTTCCTGCAACAGACGTACAACCCGTTTCATTGTCTCTGGCTCGTCAATTCCAGGAAGTCCAACATTAACATCTAGTACTTCCGCTCCAGCTTCTACCTGTTTAACTGCTTCCACCACAAGTTCATCATAGCGCTCTTCTAACAACGCTTTTTTCATCTTTTTCTTACCCGTTGGGTTTAGACGTTCTCCGCAGACGATCACATGATCTCCAAACGTAACTGTCTGTGTCTGACTGGATACTCTTGTTTTCTTCTCAACTGTTCTCTCTGCCACTGCTTTAGGCGCAGCTTCTGCAAGTTTTCCTATAAATTCTGGTGTTGTTCCACAGCATCCACCAACGATTGCTGCACCTCTTGCCATATAATCTTTCATAGATTCCACATATTCTTCTGGTGTCACATGATAGTGTGTTTCTCCATGTTCTAAACATGGAAGTCCGGCATTGGGCTGTAACATCACTGGAATACTTGCTTTTTCTAAGATTTCGTCAATGATCGGTTTTAATTCATCGGGTCCTAAAGAACAATTGACTCCCAATGCATCAACTCCTAAGCCCTCTGCAACATTAATAAATGTTTCCGGATCATTTCCAGATAATGTTCTTCCATTTTGCTCGAAGGTCATTGTAACAAACACTGGAAGGTCTGTGTGTTCTTTGACCGCCAGAACTCCAGCTTTCACCTCATATAGATCACTCATTGTCTCAAACAGTACAAGATCTACTTGATCTTTTACTGTTTCTACCTGCTCGAGGATGATGTCATATGCTTCATCGAATGTCAATGTTCCCATTGGCTCTAACAGCTGACCGATTGGTCCAATATCAAGAACAATATAAGAGTCATCTTCTCTTCCAGCTTCTGTTCTTGCTACTCTTGCATTCTCTACTGCTGCTAACAGCATATCTTTCGCCTCGTATTTTGCTTCTTCCATCTTTAATCGGTTACACCCAAATGTATTTGTTGTAATAAAGTCTGCTCCCGCTTTCAGATAGTTTTTATGAATCGATCTTAATAAATCCGGGCGGTCAATATTTAATTCTTCTGGGATATCCCCTGCACTTAATCCTGCGTTCTGGAGCTGTGTTCCCATCGCTCCATCAAATATTAAAAGTTCTTTTCCTAATCGGTTCTGTAACATCTTTGTCCTCTCTTTCTAAACGGGCAATCTTCTTTCATCACACAATTTCCACATGATTTCTTTCGTTTATCACTTCCGATACCAATCAATCCTAACATAGACTTCTGTGGGATCAAAAGATTATTTGGCGTGATCGTGACTCCGATCTTCCTTGGTATATCTAGTAATATAGCAATTCTTTTGTTGAATTCAAGTGGAAAATCTCCATATCCGGGACATGCACGATATGTTCGGTTATCAAACCCAAGTGTTTCTTCATATCTGTCACAATATTCTTCCAGATAAGCACTTGCCGCAGCATCCATAACCGTAGATTTTGTCATGTTAACCTTTGCATAAAACTTGATTTTACGCTCCATAACAATCCCAAGAGTACATCCGATCAATATACATTCTTCACAATCTTCCAGCATATCTTCCATCTGCTGCCCTAAAATCTCATCCCCTGATTCCTCTAATCTCAATGGATCTTTCGCCAGTTTAAATCTCTTCACTATCACTTTGGGCTGTGCTATCTGTTTGATCTCTTCTATACATTCACCCAAAAGACTTGAAATCCCTAGAGTCAAACCTTCAAACATTGGTGCCTGATATCCAAGATATTTCAAGGCATTTTCTCTTACAACCTGAAAATCCATCTTAGTTTAATTCTTTCAATACAGCTGGAATACTGTCAAATACACGCTGCGCTGTTTCTGCACGATTCATTGTGTAAATATGAATCCCATCAACTCCATTTGTGATCAGATCAATGATCTGTTGTGCTGCGTAGTTGATTCCGATTTCTTTCATAGCTTCTGGATTATCATAATGTGCCTCGATCATTGTAGATAACTGATATGGGATCGTACATCCACACATCTTTGTTGTACGGATCAGAGATTTCGCATTCGTAATTGGCATGATTCCTGCAAGAATTGGTACTGTGATACCGATCTTTCTTGCTTCTCTGACTAATCTGTAATAATAATCATTGTCAAAGAAAATCTGTGTTACTAAATATTCTGCTCCTGCATCTACTTTCTTCTTTAATGCTTCTAAATCTTTCTTAAACCCATCAGCTTCCTGATGTGTCTCTGGATAACATGCTCCTGATAAGCAAAATTGTCCTTTAAAATGTTCTCCGATAAATTCATTTAATTCACTTGCATAGTGAAATTCCAGATTCTCAGGATCAAAGTTTGTTGCATCTGCAGGATAATCTCCCCTTAATGCTAAGATATTATCGATTCCTGCTTCTTTCAGACGTTCACATTCGTATTTGATATCCTCTTTTGTAGATGAAATACAGCTTAAATGTGCTACAGATTCAATTCCATATTCATGCTTAATGACTGATGCGATTTCTACTGTCTTACCTTTTGTAGATCCACCTGCACCATATGTAACACTAATAAAATCCGGGGATAATTTTGCTAATCCCTCAATCGTACTATAAATGGAAGAAATATCTCCTTCTTTATTCTTTGGAGGAAATACCTCAAACGAAATTGTTGACTTATTTTTTAAAATTTCTGATATTTTCATAGAATTTTGCTCCTTTTCATTATTTCTGACTAATTAACTATGATAAATTTTAACATGATATTTTATCACTGTAAAGTAATGAAATCATATCATTCTTCGTCTATAGATCGTAACTGATCTTACCATCGATTTCAGCGTAATAAGTTTCTTCTCCTTTTTTAAGAACTGCTTTCCCCATAGATGCTTCCATAAACTTTTTCTCAACACTTCCAACTTCTTCCACTGGTACGATCATTTCAAATGTTACATTATCCGTATACACTGTATCAAGCACTGGGATATGCTCTGTTGCTGTTAAATACTGAATCTTTCCAGATGTCGTGTAATCACAAGTGAGGCTGAGCATTACCCCAAGACATTTCTCGATCACCATACTTTCCTTGATCCCTTCTTGCGTACTTTTTGTGTACGCACGAATCAATCCTCCCGTTCCAAGAAGTGTTCCACCAAAATATCTTGTTACAACTGCTACCACATTATGTAGTTCCTGCCCTGTCAGCACCTCAAGCATTGGCTTCCCAGCAGTTCCACTTGGTTCCCCATCATCACTACAACGCAAGGCTGGTTGCTTTTCTCCGATACTGTATGCCCAGCAATTATGCCTTGCATCCCAGTATTGTTTTTTTATCTTCTCTATGAATGCCTGTGCTTCTTCTTCTGTCTGCGCTGGAGCAATATGCGCAATAAATCTTGATTTCTTTTCTGAAATCTCTGCTTCTCCCTCTTTATATAAGATTTTATATTTTTGAACGTCCATCTTCTTCCTCCCTGGTCATGATCTCATCTAAGGACTCTGCCAGTGAGATCGGTGTTACTTTATATTTTATCAGGTTATGGATCACACGATCTACTAATTCCATAGATTCTGATATACTTGGAACTGCATCCCACTCGATCACATTCGTTTCTTCCTGATATTTTTCCAGTTCGACTCCATACATCGTGTGTTCCTGATCTTCCATCAAATAGTAGGATACTACATTTTCCCTTTGTTTGTCATCATAAAATGACTGCTTCCCCTTTAATTGTTTTTTCATATTCTTCTCCTTTATACTTTATACTTTTGCCCCTTACATCATCATATTGTTGATTGTATCGTTTATAGTTACACGGTCGGTTTACTTGAACTTTTTTATTTGGTATAATACATAACAGGAGGTTTTTTATGAAATATACCAAACAAAACATTCAGAAAAAGAGACAGATCTTATCTTCAGAAAAAATTCGTAGAAATTCTAATATTTCTCTCTTTCTTTTTAAATATGCTTTTATCATCTCCATTGCCTTGATCGTTACTGGGCTCGGCCTCGGGGTTGGTTTCGTACGTGGGATTTTAAAAACAACCCCACAGATTACAAAAGATTCCGTCCATTCCAAAGGATATATCACAACTATTTATGATAACAAAGGATCAACGATCAAAACACTTTCAAACCATGATTCCAACAGGATCTACACTCCTCTTTCTTCCGTTCCAAAGAATCTTCAGCATGCTTTTATTGCGATTGAAGATGAACGTTATTACAGCCATAATGGAATTGATCTGTATGGAATTATTCGAGCAACCTTCCTTGGTATCAGAAACCAATCTCTAAGCCAAGGGGGAAGTACTATCACGCAACAGTTGATCAAGAACAATGTACTTGGAATTCAGCCGGAAAAAACCACAATGGAACGTCTGGAACGAAAGATCAAAGAACAATCTCTTGCTCTTGAACTAGAAAAGATTGCTTCTAAGCAATATATCTTAGAAGAATATCTAAATGCGATCAATCTTGGAGAAGGAACACTTGGTGTTCAGACAGCATCACAAAAATATTTTAATAAAGATGTTTCTGAACTCACATTGTCCGAATGTGCTGTACTTGCAAGTATTACTAAGAATCCGACACGTTTAAATCCTGTAACTCATCCGGAAAACAACGCTTCCAGAAGATCACTTGTTTTACAAAATATGTTAGAACAACATTATATCACAAAAAAAGAATATCGAGAAGCACTTAGTGATGATGTATACACAAGAATTCAAAAAAATGCTGCTGCTGCACCTGCAAAAAAAACAACAAATTCTTATTTTGAGGACGCATTAATCCTTCAAGTTGTAAAAGATTTAAAAAAGCAACTGGGGTATGACGAAACAAAAGCTTATAATGCTATTTACAGTGGCGGATTGAAAATATACTCTACTCAGGATCAACAGATTCAGAAGATTGCGGATAGCGTCACAAACGATACCTCAAACTATCCAAAAGCCACAAAAATCGCACTTTCTTATTCTTTATCTGCAAAAACTGTTTCAGGAAAAGACGTTGTTTATTCTGATCACAATCTGCTTGATTATATGAGAAAAAATAACCTTGGAAATCAGTTGATTTTTACAGATGAAGCAAGTGCAAAGACAGTTGTTACAAAGTTTAAACAATATATTTTATCAAAAGGTGAAACCATTACAAATGAATCTTTCCAAACAACGATCCAGCCTCAGATATCCATGACGATCATGAATCAATCTAACGGAACTGTAGAAGCCTTAGTTGGTGGACGTGGAAATAAGACTTCCGATCTTTCCTTGAATCGTGCTACTGGTACTACAAGACAACCAGGTTCTACTTTTAAGATTCTTTCTGCATTTTTACCTGCACTTGACAAGAATCATATGACACTTGCAACCGTATATGAGGATGCTCCTTATAACTATATTGACACTAACAGACCAGTACGCAACTATTACAAAGGTTATAAAGGTTATTCAACGATCCGCGAAGCGATCACAAACTCCATGAACGTTGTTTCGGCCAAAACCATTGCTGACGTTACACCTAAGACTTCGTTTGAATATTTGATGAATCTTGGTTTTTCCACTTTGGTGTCTAATGAGACAACTTCAAATGGAAATGTATATACCGATATTACCCAGTCCTTATCTCTTGGTGGCCTGACTTATGGTGTTACAAATATGGAATTGACTTCTGCATATGCTTCCATTGCAAATGGCGGAACCTACCAGAAACCTGTTTTATACACAAAAGTCGTAGATCATAATGGTAATATTCTTCTTTCTAATACTCAGAAAGGTAAGCGTGTCATGAAAGAAAGTACTGCTTTCCTTTTAACCGACGCTATGAAAGACGTTATTACAAAAGGAACTGGAAAATCAGCAAAACTTTCTTCATCTATGGCTGTCGCAGGAAAATCAGGAACTACTTCAAACAGTTACGATTACTGGTTCAGCGGTTATACTCCTTATCATACAGCTTCTGTCTGGATGGGCTATGACAAGAATACAAATTTTGCTTCTGATAACACTCATAAAAAAATATGGGCAAAGGTTATGAATGAAATCATAAAAACAAAACAAGAACAAACTACAGATTTTAAAAAACCAGCTGACATTGTAAAAGCAAAAGTCTGCAAAGAGTCTGGAAAACTTGCTATTAAAGAGGTTTGTGATCACGATCCAAGAGGCAGCCGTGTGATCACAGAATATTTTGAAAAAGGAACCGTTCCTACCCAGACCTGTGATATCCACGTTGCAGTTGAAGTATGTAAAACAAGCGATAAACTCGCCACAAAGAATTGTCCTGCAAACAAAAAACAAAGAAAAATTTACATTGTCCGCAAAAAGGGCAGTCATGGAAAAACAGCAGACACTCCTTATCTGCTTCCAAAAAAATATCAATCTGTTTTCTGCAAGAAACATTAACCGTTGATTTTCTATATTTTTATATTAAAAAGGGATTCTCTCAAATCAGAATCCCTTTTTTCTCTTTATTTCATACTCCTGCCTTTATTTTTTGATCTTCGGCTGAAAGATCAAAGATGCCAGATAAGAAAAGATCAATGCTGCTGATGTTCCGACTGCTGCTGCCGTGAATCCTCCTTCGAATAACCCTAGAAACCCATGATTGTCAACTGCCTCTTTCATTCCTTTCCATAAACTGAATCCAAAACCAGACAATGGGACGGTCGCACCACATCCTCCAAACGCTTCGATTTTTTTATAAATCCCCAGTGCCCCAAGAATAACACCTGCAATAACTAAGAGTACCATGATCCTTCCCGGCTGTAATGTCGTATGATCCATCAATATTTGCACTAGGATACAAATAATGCCTCCTACTAAAAACGCCCTGATATATTCCATTATTATCTTACTCCTTCCAGAAAGATCGCATGTGCGATCCCTGCAACATTTTCACCTTCATTAAAACTTGTCTTTGACATTAATGCTCCTGTTGGCACAAACAATACTTTCTTCCACGTTCCATCAATGAGCTTCGGTATGATCATCGATGCAAGAACCACTGCACTACAGGCACAGCCAGAGCCCCCAGAATGAGTATCCTGCGTCTCATTCTCATAGATTTCAATTCCACAATCCCCATGAACTTTCGAAAGATCATATCCATTTTCACGAAGCAAATGCAACAAAATCTTCTTGCCAACTTCTCCAAGATCTCCTGTATATACTGCATCATAATCTTCAGGCTTCGACCCAAAATCCACAAAATGCTGATAGATTACTTCTGCCGCTGCTGGCGCCATGCAAGCCCCCATATTCATCGGATCTTCCATCCCATAATCAACGATCTTTCCTGTTGTGATCCCTTGAATCTTTACAGGACCAATTTCTTTTGACACAATAAAACCTCCAGATCCTGTCACAGTCCATGTCGCAGATAATGGTCTCTGATTTCCATATTCTAATGGAAAACGGAACTGTTTTTCAGCACTTCCGATATGACTGGAAGCAATTGCAAGTGAATGCTTTGCAAACCCCCCTGCAACGCTCATCGCTGCCAGAGACATCGCTTCTCCTACCGTTGAACATGCTCCAAAAAGTCCAAACAACGGTATCCCTAATTCTTTCATTCCAGAAAACGTTGCTGTATTCTGTTCCAAAAGATCACCCGCAAACGCGTAACGGATATCCTTCTTATGAAGATCAGCTTTACTGATCGCAAGCATTGCTGCCTGTTTCATAAAACGGCCTTCTGCCAATTCCCAGCTTTCTTGTCCAAAGTATGGATCTTCAATGATCTGATCGATCAGATTTCCCAGAGGACCTTCCCCTTCTTTCTTCCCTGCAACTGATGCCCAGCCTTTTAAGTACGGCGCATTCTCAAACTTTAGACTCTGCATACCACAAATCGATGTCATAGAAACCACCCCCATTGCTTTGTGAATAAATAAATCAATCCAGTAACAAATGATGAGAAGATTCCATATAAGATCACTGGTCCTGCGATCGTAAAAATCTTAACGCCAATACCAAAAACCTGTCCTTCTTTCTGATATTCGATTGCAGCTGAAGCCACTGAATTTGCGAATCCCGTAATCGGCACAAGCCCGCCTGCACCGCCAAATTTGGTAATTTTTCCATAGAAATTAAATCCTGTTAATAAGACACTTAGTAAGATCAATTCAATTGTCACATATAATAATGAATCTTTCTTGGAGAGATTCAAATATTTCATCATTAACTGCTTCATAACTTCACCAAGAACACAAAATGTCCCACCCGTTACAAACGCTTTTGTGCAATTTAACAGACTATTATGTTTTGGTGTAAGATTTTTCACGATCTGTTGATATTCTTCTTTGCTTGGTTCTTTTTTCACTTGTATCACCCTTTCTTCATTTTATGAAAATATATAAAAATAAAGCCAACATCCTAGCATTTTTCCAAATGCGATCCCATAGATTACATATGGAATCCCTGATCTCAAATTTAATCTTCTTGAAAAGATCGGAAGACTTTTGATCGTTTCTGCCAAAGCTCCGATCATACATCCCACAAAGATTCCTCCAAACAATCCATACAGTACAAGAAGCGGGTATCCAGCTTTGATCTGCCAGCGATAAAGAAAGACCAATGTCCCAAGAATCCCTCCAAGTGCCACAAAACTTTCATACATTCTGGCGTTTTTCATACTCTTCGTCAATCCTGCTAATCTCGGGATCACACCTAACATACTCAAAAATGCCAGAAAACTGGCTGCGATCAAGCCGCCTGCACACAATCCGTAAAAGATCAGAAAGAAACTACGAATCCACATCTGCTTCTTCCCCTTTCCGCCCTGCATTGATCATCAATGTATCATTCACATCTCTCTCATAAAGCCTCATCTGTACTTCAAATGGTGTTGGATCATCATTTAACTTGATCTTACCTGCATGATTAAAAAATAGAATGATCCCAATCGCCAATCCTGCCGCATAAGAAATATGAAGAATATTTGGACCATCTGGTGCCTGTCCCATAATCATTTCATAAACGTTATAAAACAATTCTTCGATTCCAACATCCGTGTTATATGTCATAATTGAAAAACTTGCACCAAAAAATGCGACTAAAATTACAAAGACTATCTTTCCATAATGAAAAATCTTTGATTCTTCTTGTTTTCTCTTGTAATATACAATAAAATCTTCGGCACCTAAATTGATCACATCTAATGTCTTATCCACCTGTTTTATCACTTCAACTAACATCAAAACAGAAAAACATTTTCTCTGATCATGATTTCCTATAAAATGATAAACACTTTGATTCTTTATTTTCTGTTCCAAATCCTTGTCGGTGCAGTACAGGGACATGATATCCTTTATTTTAATCTCTGGATGCACAAGACATACACTTTCTTGCGCTTTGATATAAACATTCACTTTGATATCCTCCTTCTCTTACAAATGCACCTTTTACTTCTTCCTTGTTATCTTTGGATACTAAGACACAAAACGCTGCGATCACAAAAATGATCAGTCCTGCACATAAGATCCACTGGTACTTTCTTTTCATTCTTATCACCTCAGCGTTATTATCTGTCATTTTTAACTTTTCATTCATAAGTTGCAAGAAAAATCATGTGGTGTTATAATTTTTCATAGTGACTTTTATCGATAAATCAAAGGAGATCAGCCATGGAACAAGAACAATTAACACTTTATAAGCTTATGATTTTATATTTAATTGAGAAGGTAGATTTTCCTTTGAGCAATTCACAGATTTCTGAATTTATCCTTGATAAGGGATATACCAATTATTTTACTGTTCAGAGAGCTTTTCATGAGTTAGAGGAAGAAAATATGCTCAGAGTCAAGCAGATTCGTAATATGAGCCACTACGCGCTCAGTGACGAGGGATCTGAGGCAATTGAGATGTTTGAATACCAGATTCCAAACTCTATCAAAGAAGATATCGCTCAGTTTTTAAAAGAAAAAGAATATGAGCTTCGTAAGGAAGCCAGTGTGACTGCTGATTTTTATCCATCCAAAGGAGACGAATATACCGTAAATCTTAAGATCAGAGAAAAAGAAAACCTGCTCCTTGAGATCAACTTAAATGTTGTCTCAAGAGACCAGGCAGTTTACATATGTGACCATTGGGAGAAAAAACACTCCGATGTCTATTCTATGCTAATTGAAAAATTGTTATTTGACGAGCCGAATAAATAATTATTCGGCTTCTTCTTGTTGAAGCACCATTGACTCAATGAAATCCCAAATCTCATCTCTTCCCTGTTTCGATAATGCTGAGAATGGGAAAATTGGTGTTTCCTTATCCATCTGAAGCTCTGTGCGGATCTCTTTTAGATGTTTTGGCACCTGGCTTCTCTTCAGCTTGTCAAGCTTTGTTGCAATGATCACTGGACGATATCCATTGTGAAGAATCCAGTCATACATCATAACATCGTTCTTTGATGGCTTATGTCTGATATCGATCAGTAAAAAGACCATTTTTAGCTGTTTTGATGTCTGTAAGTAATTTTCGATCATGTGTCCCCATTTTTCCTTGACGGATTGTGTTACTTTCGCAAATCCATATCCTGGAAGGTCTACATAATAAAGTTCTTCGTTAATATTATAATAATTGATCGTCTGTGTCTTTCCAGGCTGTGCTGAAATTCTCGCGTAAGATTTGCGGTTCATCAGTGCATTGATCAGTGATGATTTTCCTACATTTGATTTTCCAGCAAATGCCACTTCTGGCAATGTATTGTCTGGTAATTTACTTGTGATCCCACAGACGGTTTCTAAATTTACACTTTTTATGATCATGTCATTCTCCTCACGTAAAATAAATCCTTTACCGAACATATTCTACGTGAAAGCCCATTATTTGTCAATGGATACATGATGGAGCGGCTTAGTATTTTTAGTGATCGAAAGGATCTGATACCCTTCTTTTTTCAATGTTTTGATCAGCGGATCTAATGCTTTCACTGTATTTGTTGTCTCATGAAGGTCATGCATTAATACAATACTTGTTTTCTGTCTCCTGACATCCTTTAAAATCTTCTTGTTTAACTGCTGAGGACTTTGTTCAAAATTAACCGCATCTTCATTCAATGCATTCCAGTCAAAATAAAGTAATCCCTTTTTGTTCACATACCGGATATACGGTTTTATATTTTTTGCGCAATGATTACTGCTGCCACCCGGAAACCGGTAAATATATGGCTTTACATCTGTTAGATCATATAAATATTTCTGTAGTTTCATAAGGTCTTTCGAAAATGCACCTACATTCGCATAAATCTGATCATAATTATGACTGTAGGAATGCATTGCCAATGTATGACCTTCTAACACGATTCTTTGATACATTTTCTTGGCATGTTCCGTTTCTTTTCCTACGACAAAGAATGTCGCCTTCACCTTATGTTTCTTTAGAATATCAAGAATCTGTGCCGTATGATCGGATGGTCCATCATCAAAGGTTAAATAAACTTTCTTTTGATTCAAATTACTGTTAGTTAAAAAGCCACTTTCCCCTTCACCCTGACTTGCAATCTGAAACCAGTATGTCTTTGTTCCCTTCCCTTGTACCAGAAATGTGAACAGAAGAATCCCTATGATCATATATGCAAAAAATTTCTTTTTCATATTCTTCCTCTTTTCTAATTTTGTAAGATATTCTTTTTCTTTAGAATATGAAATTTCAAAAAATATATTCTGGAATATTTTTCAAACAATGGTTGATACACAAAAAGAAAGCAACAGATTTCTCTGCTGCTTTCTCTTTGTGTATTAAGAAGTTTTACAAACTATGTAATTATTATACTTCGAAAATCAGATCTCCGTAACTTGGCATTGGCCAGTCTTCTTTTGCTACTAACATTTCCAGTTTGTCTGCTGGTTCACGTACGGCACTCATATCTGTGAAAATCGTATCATGATAGCAGCGAGCCTGAGCTTCACTTTCTAATGCCTGAGCTTCTGGAATATCAGCTTCTAACTTGTTGATCGCAGCAAACAGATCTTTTAAGTTTGCTGTGATATCTTCTAACAATTTTTCCTGTACAGAGCTGTCAACACCAACTGTCTTTAATTCAGCAACGCCATTTGCAAGTTTTCTCTGGTATTTCATAACTGCTGGAACAATCTGTTTCTTAGCGATATCTAATGTTGCAAGTCCTTCAATGTTAATTGTATTAGAATACTGTTCATATAATACTTCAACACGAGACTCTAATTCTTCTTTTGTGTATACTCCAAATTTCTCAAACATCTTAACTGCTTTATCTGTTGTTAATGTTGGGATTGCATCTACCATGCTGTGTAAGTTTGGAAGTCCTCTTCTCTCAGCTTCAGCTACCCATTCGTCAGAATATCCGTTACCATTAAAGATAACTCTCTGATGCTGTGTTAATAATTCTTTTGTGATCTCGTGAGCTTCCATAGCTACTGCTTCAACTCCGCCTTCTACTTTCTCTAATCTGTCACATACATCTGCAAAGACATCTGCTACGATTGTATTTAATACAACGTTTGGATCAGAGATAGACTGTGTAGAACCTACCATACGGAATTCGAATTTGTTTCCTGTAAATGCGAATGGTGATGTTCTGTTACGGTCTGTTGCATCTTTCTCAAATGCTGGTAATGAATGAACACCAGATGCTAATTTGTCTCCATGTTTGGATTCTGTCGCCTCACCTCTTGTTACAAGCTGTTTTACAACATCTTCTAACTGATCTCCAAGGAAGATAGAGATGATTGCTGGAGGTGCCTCGTTAGCTCCTAATCTGTGGTCATTTCCTGGTGTGGAAGCTGACATACGAAGTAAATCTGCATGTTTATCCACTGCTGCGATAATAGATGCTAAGATCAGTAAGAACTGCTGGTTTTCATGAGGAGTTTTTCCTGGATCTAACAGGTTCTTTCCTTCATTTGTTACCATAGACCAGTTGTTATGTTTTCCTGATCCATTGATTCCTGCAAATGGTTTCTCATGAAGTAAGCATTTTAATCCATGACGTCTTGCTACACGTCTCATTGTTTCCATTAATAACTGGTTGTGGTCTGTTGCCACGTTGTTTGAGTTATAGATTGGTGCTAATTCGTGCTGTGCTGGAGCTACTTCGTTATGTTCTGTCTTCGCACTGATTCCAAGTTTCCATGCTTCGATATTTAAATCTTTCATGAATCCTTCGATTCTTGGTTTGATGATTCCAAAGTAATGGTCATCCATTTCCTGACCTTTTGGAGGCATTGCTCCGAATAATGTACGTCCAGTGAAGATCAAGTCTTTTCTCTGTTTATATTTTTCTTCATCAACTAAGAAATATTCCTGTTCTGGTCCAACGGATGTGCTAACACGTTTCACATTCTTATTTCCTAATACATTTAATAATCTTGTTGTCTGGATATCTAATGCCTGCATAGAACGAAGAAGTGGTGTCTTCTTGTCTAATGCTTCACCTTTGTATGAACAGAATGCTGTTGGAATACATAAGATACAAGCATTATCTGTTTCTTTGATGAATGCTGGTGATGTACAATCCCATGCTGTATATCCTCTTGCTTCAAATGTTGCTCTTAATCCACCAGATGGGAATGAAGATGCATCTGGTTCACCTTTGATCAGTTCTTTTCCTGAGAACTCAAGTAAAACTTTACCATCGTCTGTTGGGTTAATGAAAGCGTCATGTTTCTCTGCTGTCACACCTGTTAATGGCTGGAACCAGTGAGTATAATGTGTAGCACCCTTTTCAATAGCCCATTCTTTCATCTCATTCGCAACTACGTCTGCAATTGCTGGATTTAATTCTGTTCCTTCTTCGATTGTCTTTTTCAGATCTTTGTAAACGGCCTTTGGAAGACGTGCTTTCATAACACTGTCGTTAAATACGTGGGATCCGAAGATTTCTGATACATTGATTTTTTCCTTCATAGAGTTCTTCCTTTCTTCTCTTACATTTGAAGCATAATCTATATATTTTTCTTCTATTATCTAACTGATAGTAGAAAAAAAGGGGCGACAAACAATATGAAACTAATTGTTTGACGCCCTTGTCAGTAACTTCACTGGTTATAGGATACAATGATTCTTTTTGAAAATCAAGCCCTTTTTTGTATTTTATCCAGTACTTCTATTTGATCGTTACGGAAACAGTTTTTCCATTTACCTTATTGATTCCTTTTAAACGGAATTTGTAAGTTGTTCCTACTTTGGCTTTTTTCTTTGTATATGTGATCGTTCCGCCTTTGGTTGTTGTTTTTACTGTCTTATATGCTGCCTTTCCTGCTTTCATCTGCACTTTGTAGCTTGAATATCCTGTGACATTTTTAAATGTTACTTTAACTGTCTTGCTTCCGAATTTGGCTTTGGCTGCATAGGCTTTAAAATATTTCTTTTTGTTTTTCTTTGTTAGTTTGTATGGTTTTACTTTAAATTTGTAGGATGAGTCTTTGTTGACTTTGATCGTCTTTGATGTTTTCTTTCCTACGGTTGTTACTTTTTTGTATTTACCTTTTCCTGCTTTGGCGTAAATGACATAGCCTTTGGCGGATTTTTTCTTTTTCCATGTCAGTTTTACGCTTCTTGTGCTTTTTACTGTTTTTGTGACTGGTTTTACTTTTGTTTCGTTGACTACTGTTGTTGTTGCATTGGATGTTGATGGTGTTATACTTGCTGCTTTTTTGCCAATGGCAAAAATTGTTTTGGAATCATTGATATAATACATTGTTCCATCTTCATCTACATAAATAGAATTCATACAATAATTAGCATGATCTTTGTCTGGCTCATAAATCGTTTCTAATTTTGCTGATGTCGCTCCTTTTGTATCTTCAATAGAATAAATTCCACCACCACTATATGGAACATAATTTTCATCTGATTCAGCATAATTTACTGTAAAGTATAAGCGCACGGAATTTTCTCCTGTCTTTGACACTAACATTTCTCCCATAGCATATGCTGGAAGTTCTACAATATAATTTACTTTATACTGTTCTGATTGTACATCAACAACTGCAAGATATCCTTTATCTGAAAATGGACTTGTTCCTACACATCCACTAACATATACTTTTCCATTATATACTTCAGGTGTCATTGCAGAATATCCTGTTTCATATACTCTTACGCTTTTTTCTTCTCCAAACGTTCCATCATTTCCTACTTTTACACCATAAAGATCATTTGTCCCCGCAACAAAGTAAATCATATTAGTAGTTTTATCATATGCAATTCCACCACTAAATCTCTTTCCAATTTCTTTTGTAGATACTACTTTATCATTATTTTTTGTATCAATACTTGAAATTGTTCCTTGATTATCTGAAGTAATAATATACTGTCCTACTTTTACTGCATTTTTCAAATAGAAACTTCCTTCAGATGATATAATTTCTTTTACATTCTTTATTTCTTCTGTCTTTGTAGCATCTTCTTTCTTTTCACTCTTTGTATCAATCACATAATATTTTCCACTGCCAGAGTTCTTACCTGTTCCAAAATATAAATGACCATCATCATAAAACAATCTTGATGCAATTGTATCATCCACTGTTGTTGTTTTTCCTGTTTCAGAATTTGTTTCTTCATGACTTAACTCTTCACTAATCCATACAGGCTCTAATGTTGTTTCATCAAAAGCTTCAATTCTTCCATTATACTCAACATAAACTTTTCCGTCGCCATATCCAATATAAGATGCACTATATTGTGTATATTCTTCATTAGAATATTTATGTTCTTTCACTATATTCCCTGTCTTTTTGTCAAGCTTAACAACTCTATGTTGACTATCATCTGCTGCATAAATATAATTTCCTACAACCTTAATGTCAGACAATGTATCCCACTGCCCACTTGGCACTATTTTATTTGTCCATTTTTCTACAGCTTCCTCTTTACTCTTCGCTGGCTGCACATCCGTCACTGCTGCTTTCGCACTAACTCCTGATGTCATCAGCACGACAACAGACAATGCCACTGCCGCTACACGTTTCATCGTTCTCATAAATTCCTCCTTGTTATGTCTCATTGATTGATGAGTTTCCTGACTTCTTCATCTTTGAAAAAACCATATTTATATTTAACCCTGTTTAGTTTCTTCACAAAAACAGGTGTTAAAATCCATAAAAATATCACATTCGATACGCAGTATTCAATCGTCACTGGAACCGAAGTTCCTAATACTGCCACATACCGCATCCACTGAAATCCATCTCCTGCTGCCAGAAGTGTCCAAATATCCATCACAAAAGAATATGAAATTCCTGAAAGAATCCCAAAAATCGTTAACAGTATCTTACTGTTTTCCAACCATTTTCTCTGATTTAAAATTCCTGAGATCCATCCGATCATTCCCCATGCAAGCATCTGAAATGGAGTCCATGGTCCTTGTCCAAAAAAGAAGTTCGATACCACAGCACTTAAAGATCCACATAAAAAGCCGGATTCTCTTCCAAATGCCATACCACAGATGATCACCATTGCACTAACCGGTTTAAATCCTGGTGAAAATGCAAATAACATTCTGGATGCAACCGTCAATGCGATCATCACCGCAAGCACGACACTTTCTCTTGTCTGTGGTTTCTTCTTTTCATATTTAAAATAGTATGGAATACATGATATACACACCATAAAAATGATCACCGCATTTAACATACGCTTACCACCTCCTGTGGCAGAATGATCACTTTCTCAAAATCTCTCGTAATCTTTGCACACTCTGTCGTATAGAAATAATTTTGTGCAAAAAACTTGGATGGCTCATCAATTCCCTCAATTTTCCCATCAAACATCATTCCAACGCGGTCAGCATACTCAGCACAAAATTCCAGATCATGCGATACGATAAATATCGTTTTTCCCTGATCTGTAAGTTTGCGTAAAAGTTCTCCAAACTTCCTGCTGTGTTCCCGATCCATTCCTTTGGTCGGCTCATCTAACAGCAAGATTTCTGGATCTGCAAGTAATACTTTGATCAACGCTGCCATCTGCTGCTGTCCTCCACTTAGATCATATGGATGTGACTTCTTTTCTCTCATTAGATCCGCCATGTCCAATAATTTATCGATTTTTACTTCTTTTTCTTTTCCCATCTCCAAAAGGTCTTCAAACAACTGATCTTTTACAAACAATAGTGTTGGATCTTGTGGCATATAGACGATTTTTTTCTTGCATTTTAATTTTCCATCAAATTTCATCTGCTTTACCATACAAGAAAGAAGCGTTGATTTTCCACTTCCATTTGCTCCGACAGCTGCAAAGATTTCACCTTCTTTAACTTCGACTGACAGATTCGAAAGAACATCTTTTCCTTTCTCATACCCTGCATATAAATGTGAAATTGAAAGAACTGTTTTTCCTTCAAAATGTGTTTTCTTTATCAACTGATATTCTTTTTTCCTGATCTGTTCTCTTGCTTCTTCCATCGAAAAGGTCAGTTCTATCTGAAATTTCTCTTCCAGCCGAAGAATCTGTGGCAGAGACTGTTCCAATGGATGCTGTATTTTTTGAAGATGTCTTGCAACCTCTTTCGGATTTCCCTGTTCGATAACTTTTCCATCATCTAAGATCACACATTCATCTGACATTTCCATCACATCTTCCAAGTTATGCGATGTTAAAATAATCGTTAAACCAAATTCTTTATGTAATTTTTGAAGCATCACAAGAAAATCTTTCCTTGCCGCTGGATCTAACTGTGCGGTTGGTTCATCTAAGATCAATACTTTTGGATGCATTGCCATAACTGCTGCCAGATTCACCAATTGTTTTTGTCCGCCAGATAGCTTGTCTGTATCTTCATGGTATATTTTCTGCAGATCAAAATAATTAACGATCTCGGCTACTGTTCGCTTCATCTGTTCATAAGGCATTCCGAGATTCTCAAGTCCAAATGCGATCTCATGCCATACGGTATCCATTACCATCTGGGCTGATGGATTCTGAAATAAATACCCAACTTCTTTTACAGACTGCAAGTCTTTCAATTGTTCTATTTCCTTCCCATCATATAAAACTTTTCCAGATCTTTTACCTTTGGGCAGCAGTTCTTTTTTTAAATGTCTTAACAACGTCGTCTTTCCACTGCCGCTTGGCCCTGCGATCAGAGTGATCTTTCCTTTTTTAATTTTTAATGATACTTGCTCTAGAGAATTTCTATCCGATAACATATATCGAAATGTTAAATTATTAATTTCGTACATCAAAATTCTCCTTCCACATGCATGGTAATAAAAACTGAAATGCCATCATAAGCATCCACAACAGATCTCTCATCTGAAATGCTGACATAATGATCATCGGATAAAAGAAAAATCTGGAATAATAGTGGATGTATGCCCAGAGATTTAATATCGTCAAAATCACAATCTCCACGATATGAATCCAGTCATTTCTCTCCCACCTAAATAAATGAAAATGCGTTCGTTTCCCAATTCCATAACCTCTTGCACTCATCGAATCCAACTGATCCATCGAAGACTCAAATGCCCATGTCGTTTCCATTGACACTGTATTCATGACACGCTGTACAGCCTGTTCTGATTTTAAGGATTTTCGTGTGTTTAAAATCTTCTTTGCATGGTTTTGATATCTTGGGATCAATCCAAATGCCATGGATGTTACGACACCAAGTTTAGGGAAGAATCTGCCTGATAAATAGATCCACTGCTCTTTCTTTATATATTGGTTAAAGATTGAAAAGATCAGTAAAAGATTTACTAATACACATCCGTAATGAATTCCATAAAGCAATGCTTCTTTCGTGATCCTTACGTGTGTGTCTGCATACAGGATTGTTCTTCCTCTTTGTACAAATAATGGATTCGTTACAGCCACGATCAAAATCAAAACAATCAACGGAAAAAACTTTTTCAAACTCCGATTATGATAAAAGTACAGCAGACATAAACAGATCATCTGCACTCCTGTCATCCATGGATGTCTGCTAAATGGTGCCTGCAAAAACATTCCTGCAAAATAAGTAAATACAACGAACGGATGGGCTCTTTTTAATGCCTTGATCATCTACAGATCTCCTCTGACACAGGTATACAGCCATTCCACTTTATCCCCATCATGAAGCTTACATTTCCCTGCCATATAGTTTGGAAACTTACCATTGACACGGTACATCCATCCACTGTTTTTTCCACAATCAAATTCGTATAAACCGTCAATTCCTGCTACATATCCTTTAGAAATATCAATATCTACTCCTGTTCTTTTGAGAACATCCATCACGGTATCGCCTTCTTCAAACTCCATCTTCTTCTCATAAATTTTCCCGCCAGCTGGAACTTGGTAATTGGATTGCAATGCACTTTTATTAGAGAGAACTGTTTTACAGCTGATCAGAAATTCACAAGATTGTTCTTGCTTTGCTTCTGTTGTCTGATTCTCTGCCGTCTGTACTGTTGATTCATTTTTACTGTCTGTTGTTGTTTTTGTTGTTTCTTTTGTATTCTTTGTCTTTGTTGTCTTTTCTTTTGTTTTTTTCTTCTTTACTTTTTTCTTTTTAGCTGTTGTTGTGCTTGTCTCTTTCTTTTTTGCTGTACTGCTTTTTGTCTTTTTGCTGTTTTTCTTACTCTTCTGTGATTTCTTTTTATCTTTTTTCTTTTCGTTCTTCTCTTTTTTACTTGTTGTCTTTGCTGCTTCTGTCTGCGTTGCATTCTCTTTTGCTGCCGTTGTTATCTGTGCCTGATCTTTTGTATCTTTCTTCTGTGCATTTGAACAGGCTGTCATCGATACTGCCATCAATGCAGAAATCAGCCATACCATATATTTTTTCATAAAAAATAGATCCTCCCACGTATACAGCATAAAAGGATCTACTCTGGCTTATTTACATAACAAAAAGACATGCATTCTTATTCATTTCTAAAAAGACTACATTTTATCATCTTATCTTTTGTCATTCTAGCACCATGAGGACGACTTCGTCGCTCGCAAAGTATATCCTTAGATCATGGCAAGTATTCCGGCTTAAGATCATCGTCTTGGCACCTTCCCAGTTTCCCAGTGGCATATTGCTTTGACTTCTTATCACGGCGGCGGGACCGCTCAGGATTTTCACCTGATTCCAATTTAAGATCTGCATATACAGATTACCATGAAATTATGCGTTTCGTTTTTCTTTTTTTATCTTTTTATTATGTAATATTTGTTATTTAGTTGTCAAGATTTTCGAGTGTTTTTATAGGATTTCTCCGTTCGTTTTGATGATTTTTTGATATTTCATAATTTCATCTGTTTCCCTGTTGGATCAATACGGTAGTTACTCCGATAAATTAATCTGGAAACCGACACGAATTCATATCCTTTTGCTTTGATATTTCTTATGATTTGTTTTAATGCTTGCTTAGTGCATTTTGTTCCAGTATGCATTAAGATAATGCTTCCAGGTGATAAATTTTTGTGTCCACAAACCTTCTTGATCAGCTGTTCCTTTGTTGGTTCCTGCCAGTCTAAGCTATCTACGTTCCACTGAATGATATAATAATTCATTTTTCTTGCATTCCGTACAACAGATTCGTTGTAATCTCCGTATGGTGCCCGGAAAAGATCTATTTTGATACCTAATAATCCTTGAATCTTCTGTGTCACTCCTTGAATTTCTTCCTGCTGCTGTTTGTCTGTTAATTTTGTCATGTATTTATGATGATCTCCATGACTTGCAATATCATGTCCTTCCTCATAGATTGTTTTGATATCAGCTGGATATTTGCTGATCCAGTCTCCACAGAAGAAAAAGGTTGCTTTTACATTTTCCTGTTTTAATATTTTGAGAATCTGTGGTATATCTTCATTCCCCCATGCAGTATCAAATGTCAGTGCTATTTGTTTTTTCTGCGTATCTACACAATAGATTGGAAGTTTTTCCTCTTGCATTTCACTCCAAACATAAATGTTGTTTTGTATAAATTCTCTGGCGGGCTGGATACTGTCACTGTTTGTAAACCAGACTACTGTTAAGATCAAAAAGATCATGATCGTGATTTTTCGAAGCATTTTTCTGCTCCCTTTGTTTTTATCATTTTATGAATTCCTGTATAAAAAAAGAATCCTGCCTACACAGAATTCTTTTTCTTATCTCAATTGATATTCTTTATTTTACCTGCCCCTTCTGAATGATGGATACAATATTTAAATCTTTATCTAAAACTACTGCATTCGCATATTTTCCTTCTTCAAGGCTTCCATATTTATCATCAATTCCAATGGATTTTGCTGGATTCAAAGTTGCACATCGGACTGCACTTTCGAATGGAATATGCATTTCTTTGACTACCGTTCTCATACAATCCATTAGGTTTGTTGCAGAACCTGCGATGGCTCCTCCTTCGGTCAGTGTTGCAACGTTTCCTACTACAGTCACTGGCTGTCCGCCTAATTCATACTGTCCATCTTCCATTCCCGTTGCCATCATACTGTCACTGATCAGTACGATCCTCTTGTCTGTAAACATTTCAAAGGTTGCTCTGACACAGGATGGGTGAATATGAACTCCATCGCAGATCAGTTCTACATAACAATCACTGTCTCTTGCTGCTCCAATAACCCCCGGTTCTCTATGATTTAACGGCGGCATAGCATTATACAAATGTGTGATATGATCGGCACCTCTTCTGATTGCTTCACTTGCTGTATCATAATCAGCCATCGTATGTGCAATTGATACATGTACTTCATCTTTCACTTGATTGATAAAATCCATAGCTCCTTCAGTCTCTGGAGCAAGATCCACTAATTTGATCAATCCACCGGCTGCTTCCTGCAGTTTATGGAATAATTCAACATCTGCCAGCTTGATGTCCTCTTCTTTCTGTGCACCTTTTTTCTCTTTGTTTATAAAAGGCCCTTCCATATTGATTCCGACAAGATCTGCACCTTTTCCATTCTTATGTCCTTTTGCTGCCTTCATTGCCTGAAATAGTTCTTCTTCTGGAATCGTCATTGTCGCAGGACAGATTGCCAATACTCCATTGGCTGCTTCATAATCAGCCAGTGCCTGAATGGATTCTTCGGTTCCATCACACATATCATGTCTGACACATCCATGAAAATGAATATCGACAAGTCCCGGTATCACATAACATCCTTCAGCTTCTACTTCTTTGTTGTCCGTTGTTTCTTTCGCTACGTATTCTCCTTCTACATAGAGATCTTTTTTCTCAAATTTTCCTTCTGGTGTGAATACCAGTCCATTTTTTATAATCATTATATTACCTCGATTTCCGTTACCCATTTGTATTGTTCTTTCTGATTCTATTTTAGCAGTCTGATACTATACAATCAAATAAAACAGGGCTTTTTTGCCCTGTTTTACTGAAACTGATTCTTCCTTCACGGTGCATTTTTGTTTGATCATATTTTTGAATGTACTTTCAAGTTAATAATCATCTCCTGCAAGACCATTCTGTCACTGTCAATTATCAACACAAAACGAGCCGGCATATCACCGGCCCGTTTTCGGAGAAAACTATGAATAACAATAAAGGCTTATTTACATAATTTTTCCATCTCATCTGCAACAAACTGAACTTTTGGTCCAATGATAACCTGAATGTTACCTTTTCCTGGACGAATGATTCCTGCTGCTCCTGAGGATTTGATCTTCGCTTCATCTATTTTGTTATCATCATTGATTTCCAGACGAAGTCTTGTGATGCAATTATCAATACTCTTAACATTGGCACTTCCGCCTAATCCTTCAAGGATGACTGCTGCCATTGCTGTAAAATCATCATTGGCTAATGTAATATTTTCTTCATCAAGATCATCATCTTCACGACCTGGTGTTTTCAGATCAAATTTCGTGATCGCGATACGGAATACTACATAGAATACGATAAATGCTGCGATTCCTAAAGGAATGATCATCCATGTCTTCTGTGCTGCTGGTAAGGAAGATGAGAATACAAGGTCAGTTGCTCCTGCTGAGAAACTAAATCCTGCTCTGAATCCTACCAGTGTTGTGATCGTTGTAAAGATTCCGTAAAGGATTGCGTAGATAACATATAAACCTGGTGCTAAGAACATAAATCCGAATTCAAATGGTTCTGTTACACCACAGACAAATGCACAAAGAGCTGCGGATCCTACTAAACCGATGGCAATCTTTTTCTTGTTACTCTTTGCTGTCTGGATCATTGCTAATGCTGCTCCTGGAATACCGAACATCATACATGGGAAGAATCCTGACATGTACATTCCAAGGCTCCATGATACATTCTTAGATGTTTCTCCTGCCCAGAAATGAGTTAAATCTCCGAGTCCAATCGTGTCAAACCAGAATACATTGTTCAATGCATGATGTAATCCTGTTGGGATCAACAGACGGTTTAAGAATGCATAAATACCAGCTCCAACAGCTCCCATCTTGGCAATAGACTGACCAACTGTGATCAATGCTGTAAATACAACTGGCCATACAAACAGTAATACAACTGATACAATGATAGATACAACACCAGCGATAATTGCTACGCAACGTTTACCACTAAAGAATGATAACCAATCTGGTAATTTAGTATCTTTGAATTTGTTATAACACATAGATCCGATCACACCGGCTAAGATACCAATAAATGGATTGGAAATCTTATCAAATGCAAGTGTTGCATCTGCATTCTTTGCAATAGATGGCATGATTGTTGTTACTACTGCTGTAGATAACAAATTTGTGATCATCAGCCATGATGCTAAAGCTGCCAGGCCACCCGTTCCATCATGTTTTTCTGCCATACCAACACCGACACCGATAACAAACAGTAATGCCATGTTGTCGATCAATGCTCCCCCTGCCTTTACAAGGAAGAATCCGATCTGGTTTCCAATACCTGTGATATCACCACCCTGCATGGTTGCAGGACACAGTGCATATCCGATTCCCATTAAAATACCACAGATTGGCAAGCATGCTACTGGAAGCATTAACGCTTTTCCTAATTTTTGTAAAAATTTCATATAGATTGTCCCCTTTCATTTTTACTTTAAGTTTTTCATGTTCTTTTCCTTCTCTTTTAGTTACTCATCTTTGTTATTGTTTTGTTAACTGTATCACCTCTTCCCCTGCTTTTACTTGTTGTCCTGTCAAACACTTCGTGATCTTATAATCACCTAAGTTCGTTATTACGATCGGCGTTGTGACGTCATATCCCGCCTTTGTAATCTCTTCAAGATCAAATTCCAACAAAACGTCTCCTGCCTTTACCTGATCTCCAATTTCTTTATATGTCTGATAGTACTTTCCATTTAATTCCACGGTATCAAGTCCTGCATGAACGATCAGCTCTAATCCGTCTTCTCCCTGAATACAGACTGCATGTTTTGTATCCATTACCGTGGCGATCGTTCCATTGATCGGAGAAACGACTGTTCCATTGGATGGAACAATTGCGATTCCTGGTCCTAATAATTCCTGAGCGAATGTCTGATCATTGACTTCGTCCATTGGGATTGTTCTCCCATCTTCTACTGCTTTTAATGAAATTGTCTTTGCGTTCTTCTCAAACATCTTCTTTAATGAATCAAACATCTTCTTCTCCTTTTTCTATACTGCTTTTTCTGATCCTCTCGATATGCATCGTTAAATATGCAACTTCTGCTGATGTCATATCTTTTTTGTATCTTTCTTTAATAAAAGTCTTAATATATCCTGCACACTGATATTCTTCCGGACAGATCTTCTGGATCATCTCCTGTACATCATTGTTCATATCATCCATTCGTTCTGACGCAAATAACTTTCTGGATAAAAACTTCAAATGTGTGATAAACCGTTCATAACTCAATGACTGGGTATCGATCTCCAAATGGAAGTAGTTCTTTATCTGTTCCATAACATCTTCTAAAAATTCAGTGATCTTTAAAGTATCTTTGACTCTTGTATCAAATTCTGCACTCACGATGTGTAAAGCAATGGATGCCGCATCATCTAATGGGAGTGATATATTCAATCGCTGTTTGATCATTCCTAATGCGTATTCTCCAAGTGCAAATTCTTTCTCATAAAATAATCTTACTTCCCTAAGCATCGGGTTTGGAAAATTCATATGATCTTCATATCGCTGAATCGCAAAATGAATATGATCTGTTAATGTCACATAAATATTCTCGTTTAATTCTGTTCCTAAACTTTGCTTTGCATGTTCTATGATCGCTGTTGAAATCTCAAATTGTTCCATCGGAAGATCTTGTAAGATCTCTTTTAATTTCCGGATCATCTTCGGATCTTCTAATCGAAAGATCTTCTGAATCTTCTTCTCATCAACTACTTTTCCTTCCTTCCCCTGAAATCCAATTCCTGTTCCAACAACAATGATTTCCTGTCCATCTTCATCGATGCTGCTTACTACGTTGTTGTTCATTACCTTATCTATTTTCATAATCTTCTCTCCATGATCATTGGAAGCTTTTCTTCTAGTATATATATTATATGTTTTATTTTAAAATAAAAAGAAAACCACATTTTATAAATATGAAAGTCAACACTTTCACACTTATAAAATCCGGTTTTGCCTGCATTACCAGTGACAATCCTCAATATTCATATCATTTAAGTCACTTTATTTTCTTAAGTTGCTTTTATCTTATCAGCATTTTATACAAAAGTCAAGCCTTTTTTAGCTTTTTCTTTTTATATTTTTTACAATGGATATTGTGATACTTTTTTACTGCCGGTGCGTGCCATCTTTTACAATCTCTATTGGCTGCGCACCTTGCAGTATGTGTGTTTTTCTTAAATTAAGATCATTCCTTGATAACAAGTGTATCATAGCCTTTTTTCTTCAATTCATTTTCCAATCTTACTGCTTCATCAAGCGTATTATATTCCCCAATCTGAACTGCATAATAAGGATCCTTATAAACGATATTCCCCTCGTATCCATCTGCAACCGCACGATTCAGAACATACTGTGCATTAGAAAAATTACGGTATAAACCAATCTGGACACGATAGATTCCCTTCAGAGCTTCATTTTCATCTCCGATCGTTTCCATAATTCCATCTGCGATCGCTTGTGCGATCTCTTGAAATTTCTCATCAAATCTTTCGTTGTCCTGATCTGAATTTAAAAAACCTGCCTCGATCAAGATCGCAGGAATCTTTGTTCTTCTTAATACAGTAAGATTCGGGCGCTCTTTAACTCCAATATTACGAAATCCTACTTGTTCTAAGTTCGCATTTACATTTCTTGCCATCTCTGCTTTGATCCCCTGATCATCAAATACCAGTGTTTCAACGCCTTGATATTCATTCGCATTTGGACTTGCATTTCTATGAAATGAGATAAAATAATCAGCTCCACTTTCATTCCCAAGCCTTGCTTTTTCAGATGGTGACTGGTAGATATCACTTTGTCTTGTGTAGGATACTGGAACGCCATTTTGCTCTAAAATCTGACCGACTGCGAGTGTCAGTCTTAGATTGTCGTCTTTTTCCTTTCTTCCATCATACTGGGCTCCATTATCATAACCGCCGTGACCAGCATCTAAAATTACTCCTGCCATATTATTTTCCCTGTATTTCTTTCTTCTATCAGACTATTCATTTCTCCATGTTTTGTGTTATATTGGTAGTAGATAACCTGATGATAGAGAGTTTTATTGAAAATATGACCTATTACTTGACAAAAAATTTAGGGGTATTATTACAAATTTAATAATACCCCACCTACCATGTATCAATATTTATTATCTTCGTTTTCTATTCTACTATATTATGATTCTTTTTTCAACAACTATTTTAATTTAAAACATTTATTTTTTTCAATTCAAAATAGTTGTTGAAAATATAAATATATTCATATAAAATAAACTCAAGGAGTTGATAATTTATGAAATACAAAAAACTAACACCATCACAATTAAATATCATGAAAACATTATGGGACAAAAAAGAGCCTATGATTGCTTCTGATTTTGTTCAGCTTGATCCTTCACTGAATCTGAATTCCGTTCAATCTGCATTGCGTTCTCTACTTAAGAAAAACTATATTGAAGTTTCCGACATTGTATATAGTGGTAAGGTTTTAACCAGACGTTATATTCCTGTTGTTTCCTCTGAAGATTATGCTTCTGAGAATATCAACGGAGTGCTGGAAGATCTTTTATCTTCTAATATACTTCTTCAATATGTGGAGTCTGAAAATGATATTAAAGTGATTGAACGTTTACAGGAGAAATTAGAGGAACGTAAGAAAATTCTAGAAAGGAAGTCTTGATATGACACCTGCGAATTATGGTTCCGTATTTAGTTGCTGTCTTTTTGGCAGTCTGATGATGCTTTATCTTTATGTATTTTGCAGAAGCAAACGATTTATCTTAAGAAACGGAACCTTTGTGATTTATCTTGCTGTCGGAGTTGTCACGATCCGTATGCTTTTGCCTTGGAATTTTCATTTTGCAGCAAATGTTGAATCCCATAAAATTCTTCCTTTTCTTTTTAATCTTTTAAGGGTGAAGATTTTATCTGTGGAATTTCTAACAATCCTTGTGATCATTTTTTGCTTTGGAAGTTGTTTAAGACTTGCTTTATATTTCTATAAACTTGTTCGCTATCGTCATTTACTTCATCAGTTAGACCCTCTCGATGACATAAGAATATTAAGAATCTTTTCTGATATTTTGGAAGAATATCATTGTACGAAGCAGATTTTAATCTATCAGGTGCCTGGCCTTTCTAGTCCTGCAATTTCTGGTCTGATCCATCCAGTGATCCTTCTTCCTGACAGAGAATACAGTGATCAGGATCTGCGTTTTATTTTTATGCATGAACTCAATCATTATCTACACAATGACTTATGGAAGATTTTTTTCTGGGAACTCGTTGTATGTATCTACTGGTGGAATCCTCTTTCTTATATGATTCGCCGTCTGATCAAAGATACTGCGGAATATGCAAATGATATCCGACTTACCAAAGACAGAGATGAACTTACAAGAACAAATTATATGTTAAGTCTTCTCAATACTTCCAAACAGACTCATACGTTCCACACCCTTCCAACACTGCATTTTCAGGAAGGTACGATTTTAAACATTGAAAAAAGATGCGATCTTATCAATGATAGTCCAAAGATTCGCAGAAATTTATTTTCGCAATTTATACATATTGGATCTATTTCTTTATTGTTCACCCTTTCGCTGTGCTTTATCTTTCAGCCAAGTTCGCCAGCTCCAAACTATGACAATGATGGCACTGTTATTTTTGATAAACCTGACAGCAGTAATTCTTTTTATATAAAGCGAAAAGATGGAAAGGGCTATGATTTATATGTCAAACATGAAGATGCTTTTATAAATACAGGAATCATTGAAAACCCTGAAGATTATAAAAGTCCTAAAATATATTCTAGCAAAAAGGAGGCTACGAAATTTTATGAAAACATTAAATAAATTTATTTTTCTATTTTTACTTAGTTTTATCTCTATTGGTGTATTTTCTGGTTCAATCGTCTCAGCCCAAAATACCTCAAGCGAACCTTCCATTGCTGTTTCAGAAGAAGATTCCTCTGTATACAGCGGCGATGTCATCGTTTGGAAATATAAGACTATGAACGGGAAATTATACAAAAGAAAATATAACAAAACAACAAAAAAATGGATCGGGAATTGGATTCCAGCTTAGTGAGCATGAAAAAGAAAGGAAATCAGACATCTTAAATCTGATTTCCTTTCTTTTTCTCTATCAATTTCTGCGTGATCAAAGATACCATAATTCCACAAAACGCCCCACAGCTATCGATCATCACATCAAATACTTTTCCTTCTCGTCCTGGAACAAACATCTGATGAATCTCATCTGTTGATGCATATCCTGTAGAAATCAACTGTGCGGTCAATACTGCTTTCTTTCGATCTAGCACATCACATGACACCGCCTTATAAGTAAAGAATCCAAGTACTGCATATTCCGTAAAATGTGCTGTTTTTCTAACAAACGTATGCACCGCTTCTGCATGCATCATAAGATCAGCATTAGAATGAATCTGGAAAAATCCAAGAAAGCTTAAGATCCTTGCAAGTTCTTTCGCATATCCGATACTCATCCCTGCTGAGGATGTGCCGTTCTTTGCAGAAAATGAAAAAATCAAAATCATCAAAACGAGTGTTATCCCCCAGTATAACACTCGTTTTGTCTGTTTCTGTACTCTCATACAGACTCCTATAAGCGGTTTCCGTACATCTTATCGAAATAGTTTGCATACTCTCCAGATAAAATGTTCTGCCACCATTCTTTGTTATTTAAGTACCATTCGATTGTCTGTGCAATTCCTGTGTCAAAGTTATATTTTGGTTCCCATCCAAGTTCTGTCTCTAGTTTTGTTGGGTCGATCGCATAACGCATGTCATGTCCTGGACGGTCTGTTACGAATTTGATCAGGCTTTCTGGTTTGTCTAACGCTTTTAAGATTGTCTTTACAACTTCTAAGTTAGTACGTTCGTTATGTCCACCTACGTTGTAAACTTCCCCGACTTTTCCTTTGTGGATGATCAGGTCAATAGCTTCGCAGTGGTCAGATACGTGTAACCAGTCACGGACATTTTCACCTTTTCCATAGACTGGAAGTTCTTCGTCTGCTAAGGCACGGCTGATCATTAGTGGAATCAGCTTCTCTGGGAAATGATATGGTCCGTAGTTGTTTGAGCATCTTGAGATCGTCACTGGAAGTCCAAATGTTCTGTGGTAAGCTAATACAAATAAGTCTGCACTTGCTTTGGAACTGCTGTATGGGCTTGATGTGTGCAGTGGTGTTGTCTCTGTGAAGAATAAATCTGGGCGATCTAATGGAAGATCTCCGTATACTTCATCTGTAGATACCTGATGGTAACGTTTTACACCGTATTTCTTTGCTGCATCTAACAGTACGACTGTCCCTTCTACGTTTGTTTTTACAAAAATAGATGGATCTTCAATAGAACGGTCTACATGGCTTTCTGCTGCGAAGTTTACAACGATATCGAATTTTTCTTTTTCAAATAAATCCATGATAAATTCACGGTCTGCGATATCACCTTTGACAAATTTGTAATTTGGTTTGTCTTCCACTGGTTTTAATGTTTCAAGGTTTCCTGCATATGTTAATAAATCCAAGTTTACGATCTCGTAATCAGGATATTTGTTTACCATATGATGAACAAAGTTTCCACCGATAAATCCGGCTCCACCGGTTACTAATATTTTCATGCTATTCTCCTTATTTATCTAAAAATTTTCCTGCCATAACGTCCATTAAATACTGTCCATACTGGTTTTTCTTTAATGGTTCGATGTCTGTTAATAACTGATCCTTTGTGATCCAGTGATTTAAATATGCGATCTCTTCTAAGCAGGCGATCTTTCTGTGCTGATGTGTTTCGACTGTTTTTACAAAGTTTGTTGCTTCCACTAAGGATTCATGTGTTCCTGTATCTAACCATGTAAATCCCTGTCCCAGTAATTCAACATCTAACTCACCTTTTTCCAGATAGATCTTATTTAAATCTGTGATCTCTAATTCTCCTCTGGCAGATGGTTTTAATTCTTTTGCATATTTTACGACATTGTTATCGTAGAAGTATAATCCTGTGACACAGTAGTTTGATTTTGGCTTTTCTGGTTTTTCCTCAATGGAAATGGCTTTTCCATCAGAATCAAATTCAACGATTCCGAAGCGTTCTGGATCATCTACATAGTATCCGAAAACAGTTGCTCCTTCTTTTTTATTTGCGGCACGTAACAGGCGTTTCTTCAATCCATGTCCGTGGAAAATGTTATCTCCAAGGACCATAGCTACACTGTCATCTCCGATAAAATCTTCTCCAATGATAAATGCCTGTGCAAGTCCGTCTGGTGATGGCTGCACTGCATAAGATAAGTTCACTCCAAACTGATGTCCGTCTCCTAACAAAGACTCAAATCTTGGCGTATCACTTGGTGTGGAAATGATCAGAATATCACGGATTCCTGCATTCATTAATACAGATAATGGATAATAGATCATTGGTTTATCATAAATTGGCAGTAACTGTTTGGATGTTACCATGGTTAATGGGTACAGTCTGGTACCGGAACCTCCGGCAAGAATAATTCCCTTCATTTGTGTTCCCTTTCTCCCTCTGGGTAATAATTAAAACTTAAATGTGTCTTTTAAACCTTTCCATTTCTGGTCTTTTTCAGAAATGATCAAGTCAACGCCTTCTTCTAATGGCCATTCAACTCCGATTTCTGGATCATTCCATGCAAGACCGCCTTCGTCTCCTGGATGATAGAAATCTGTACATTTGTAGCAGAATTCTGCTTCATCAGATAATACTAAGAAGCCATGTGCAAATCCTTCCGGAATATAGAACTGTTTCATATTTTCTGCTGATAATTCTACACCGAACCATTTTCCATAAGTTTTGGAATCAGATCTTAAGTCTACAGCTACGTCAAATACTTTTCCTCGCACAACTCGTACTAATTTTCCCTGTGGAAACTGTTTCTGGAAATGTAATCCACGAAGTACGCCTCTTGTAGACATAGACTGGTTATCCTGTACGAATACCATATCAAGTCCTGCTTCTTTCATGTCGTTCTGGTTATATGTTTCTACGAAATATCCTCTTTCATCTTTAAATACTGTTGGTTCAATAACATAAAGTCCTTCAATATCGCAAGGTGTTACTGTAATTTTTCCCATGATCGTTCTCCTTTTTATTTTAATATTCAATCTCTTTTAAATATCTGCTTAATGCATCCTGCCATGTTGGTAATGGTGTAAATCCATTGGCTGTCAGCTTGCTCTTATCCATTCTGCTGTTAGATGGACGTTTTGCCTTCGCAGGATATTCGTCACTGCTGACTGGTGCAACGGATACGTTCATCCCTGCCTGTTTGAAGATTTCACAGGCAAATTCATACCATGTGCAAATTCCTTCATTTGTTGCATGATATCTTCCATATTTGTCTGTCTGGATCATATCCACTAACAATCTTGCAAGATCATATGTGTATGTTGGTGACCCTGTCTGGTCATTGACAACGGTTAAATGATCGTGTGTCTTTCCTAAGTTTAACATTGTTTTGATAAAGTTCTTTCCATTCACTCCAAATACCCAGGCGATACGGACTGTGAAAAATTTCTTTACATGTTCTTCGATAGCAAGTTCCCCTTCATATTTTGTCTGTCCATAGACATTAAGAGGTTCTCTCTTATCATCTGGTTCCCAAGGTCGCTTACCCTGCCCGTTAAATACATAGTCTGTGCTGATATACATCATTTTGATATCTAATTCTTCACAGACTTTTGCGATATTTTCTGTTCCCTGTGCATTAACTTTTCTGCAGATTTCTTCGTTATCTTCTGCAGCATCAACGGCTGTGTATGCTGCACAATGGATCACTGCATCTGGTGCTGCTTCTTTGATCACTTTATTTACCTGATCGGCATCTGTGATATCCATTTCATCAATATCCACACCAATTCCTTCAAGCCCCTGTTTTTCTAGTTCGTTCATTACGTCATAACCAAGCTGTCCTTTGACTCCTGTGACAAAAACTCTCATAACTCCTCCTTTATGGTTTACATATAAAAATCCCGGCAGATTTTGTGATCTTAATCACTCCTTTGGCTGCCATCTTCTTTCTTACAAAGTCTTTAAATTCTAAATAACGATGATTTAAATATTCATGCTGATTTCCGTGACAGGATAAAATATAAGAGATCAGTGGTTCTGGCTGATCGACTAACAATTCATCCTCATAGTCAATTTCTTTTACTTGTGAAAATACTTTTTTTAATTGTTCTTCTCCATTTTCCAGACCAAAGACATCATATAATTTGTGATCAGAAAGCGTGATCCTTTCATCAAAATCTTTGATCAGCTGGGTAATTTCCTGCATATGACTGCTTCCATAGGTACTGCAGATAAATGTTCCATTTTGTTTTAGAACTCTTTTGATTTCGTTAAATACTTGTTGTCGGTCATCCAGATAAAATAATACATGGTTTGCGATCACTTTATCGAAACTGTGATCTTCTTTTGGAATCTGTCTACAGTCGATCATCTGATAAGAAATCTGTCCTTTTCCCTCTCCGACATAGTTCCTGGCATCTTTTACCATACCTTGTGACTGGTCGGATAAAGTAACATGGACATTTTTTGGAAGATTTTTATTCTTCCACAGTTCCCCTGTTCCACATCCTAGTTCTAATACTTCGTCTTTTTCTTTTAAGTTTAACTGCTCATAGATCCATTCAAACCATGGTTGTGGATTTTGTGAATATTTTTGATGAAGTCCGATACGGATATCAAGATTTGATGCATTCTTATATTGTTCTACCAATCCTTTTTCCAGATTGGTTACGTGAAGAAGATTCATCATCTGTGTCCAGTCGATTTCTTCTTCATTATCCATCTTTTGTTCCATCTCTTCTAAGGATTGCTCTACCAGTTTTAAGTGTTCCATCTTTTTTTGTACAAGGTATAACTGTAAGCCGATAGATTCTTTAATGAAATCCTGATCTTCATCGTTGATCGTCATCGTCATGATCTCTTCCAAAGAAAATCCGAGGTATTTTAATGACAAGATTTTTTGTAATTTGGCAAAATCGGCATCTGTATAAAGACGATATCCATTGTCTGCAACTTTACTTGGCTTTAAGATGCCTTGACGGTCATAGTAGCGGATCGTTCTTAGTGTTACATTGGCTTTTTTTGCAAATTCACCGGATGTATAGTATCCATCTTTTGTCATTTAGATTCCTCCTTGGTTTTCTCTCTATACGTTATCATAAAGGGTGACGTAAGGGAAGTGTCAAGAAAAAATTTTTATTGTATAACGGAAATGTATTGAGTATTCATAAAAACATAAAAAAAGATAGAGGTACGAAAAACGAATTCCATTGACGGATTTTTTGCAAAACGCTGATCCGCCAACACTCCTGCACAACTCACTGCGTTCAAACAGTGCCCGTGTTGGCTGCGATTTTGCAAAAAATCCTATAGAATTCTATCATTTCGTACCTCTATCTTTTTTTATGTTTTTATGAATACCTGAAGACATTCTCGTATAAAATTAAGAATTTTTAAACGGAAGGGTGTGTATGTTAGACGTTATTGGTTTTCAATTTTTGTAGTGATTCGTAGAAAGTACTTTCTATTTAATTTATACTCCGTGACTTTTTATTCAATAGTTTGTATACTCTAATTAATCAATTTGTTGCTATTTTTAGATTTTATGGAGGTTTTTGTTTATGCTAGATAAGTCTCTTGTTTATAAAGATATTGTGATGTGTCTGCCTTTTGAGGATCTAAATGATCTTAGGATTCCTGTTTTGCCTGATGGGTATTCTTATAAGATGTTTGAGTCTGGGGATGAGATTGCTTGGGCGAAGCTTGAAGTGTTGGTTGGAGAGTTTGATTGTTTTGAGGATGCTTCTGCTTATTTTGCTAAAACTTTTTTAACTCATGAAGAACTTTTAGCTAACCGGGTTTGTTTTATTGTGAATCCTGATGGAGAGATTGTTGCTACGACGAGTGCTTGGTTTAAGACAAATGGCGATATTCGGTTTCCTTTGATTCATTGGGTGTCTACTTCTCCTAAAGAACAGGGGAAGGGGCTTGGGAAGGCAATTGTTTTGTTTGCTTTGTCTCGTTTTCTTATTATAGAGCCAGATGCTAATTTTATTTTTCTTCACACGCATACTTGGGCTTATAAGGCTGTTGGTATGTATCAGAAGATGGGCTTTCGTATTACGAAAAAAGCCCTGCCAAATAGCAGGACTGATTTTTCTTGTCTGGATGTTTTGAAAGATGTACTTCCTAATTCGATTATTGCTCAGCTTTTAGAGAAAGATTAAGATGCTGTCCAGTCATATTGATCTTATATATACTAACACACACTTATATTTTTAATCATCTTAATTGACATAAAAATATATAAATGTTACTATAATAATAGAAAAGGTGCTACCGATGACGGTTTGCCTGATATAAACGATTGAATAACCGCTCACATAACTTGTCAGGTCAATGGGCGGTTATTTTTCTATCTTGGCATCATGCTTTCCACGCACATAACCAAGACTATAAAAAGCCACACACAGTGAAATCACTGCAATTTGACAAATCGGTGCTTGTTTAAGCCCTTTCATCTTCTGTCACATACGCGTAAGCCTACCTACAAATCAGAATCTGTCTACACGAATCACTGCATAATGTTTCCCCTGCATCTCGTCTTTAATCTTCTGCTTAAGATCCTTCACGATCTTCTCTGGCTCATAATCTTTCCCATAAGGAATCACAAGATCAAAGATCACATTCGTATGTGTTGGCCCTTTGACCATTCGAAAGTCATGAACTGACAGTGTCTTGTCATATTTCTTAACAATATTAAAAACTTCTTTTCTTGTCTCATTCACTTCCTCATCATCCGTCACTACAGGATCCATATGGATTGTTGCTTCGCAGTGATATTCTTCCATCAAACGCATTTCAATATGATCCATCAGATCATGCACTTCCATCATATCTTTATTGTATGGAACTTCTGCATGCAAAGAGACAATTCTTCTTCCTGGACCATAGTCGTGAACAACGATATCATGAACTCCGATGACCATCTTATGATTTAATACAGTCTCTGTGATCTTAGCGATCAATTCTGGATCTGGGGATTCTCCTAATAGGGGGTTCATGGTATCTTTGATTGATTCATAACCACCCCAGAGTACAAAACATGCAACAAAGATTCCGACAATTCCATCAATATTTAAATGAAAATAATGGAATACAAGCATTCCTCCAACAACTGCTGCTGTTGAAATACAATCATTTAAACTATCCGCTGCTGTCGCTTTCATCGTTTCAGAGTGAATTCTCCATCCGATTCCTTTGTTAAACATATACATCCAAAATTTTAATGCGATCGAGATTACTAATATTACATAAGAAATCCATTGTTCTGTGATCACCTCTGGATGAATCACTTTTTCTACTGATGTTTTAAATAATTCCACTCCCATCATCAAGATCAGGATAGATACAACAAGTCCTGATACATATTCCATCCTTCCATGTCCGAATGGATGATCTTCATCTGCTGGTTTTCCAGCCATTCCAAATCCGACAAGTGTGATAATAGAAGATGCTGCGTCAGATAAATTGTTAAACGCATCTGCTGTGATAGAGATTGCTCCTGTGATGATTCCTGCGAAAAATTTGGTTGCAAATAAGAAGATGTTACAACAGATTCCTACAATCCCTGCCATCTTTCCATAAGCATTTCTTACTTTTGCATCCTTTACATTTTCTTTGTCTTTAATAAATAATGATATTAATAAGTTTGTCATAAAAAACTCCATCTACATAGTAAATGGGAGTCCTAATGACCCCCAATGTACTTTTTCTTTATATTTATGAGGATCTTTACCTCATATGTTCACTTTATGCTTCTACGATCTTACCTGCGATTGCTGATGCAGCTGCTGTCTTAGGTGATCCTAAGTAGATTTCTACTTTTGACGTTCCCATTCTTCCTAAGAAGTTACGGTTGTTTGTTGCAAGAACACGTTCTCCATCTGTCATGATCCCGCCTGCACGTCCACAACATAATCCACATCCTGGATGCGTGATGATTGCTCCGGCTTCTGCCAAAATCTTCATGTATCCAGCATCCACTGCCTGTTTATAAATCTTTCTACTAGCTGGTGTTACGATCAATTTTACATAATCAGCAACTTTCTTTCCTTTTAAGATCTCTGCTGCCGCTTTCAGATCTTCTAATCTTCCGTTTGTACAAGATCCGATAAATACCTGATCAAGCTCTGTTCCTTCGACTTCTTTGACAGCTCTGATCTTATCTACCTGTGATGGACATGCTACTACTGGTACTAAATCTTCTGCTTTATATGTGATTGTCTGGCAATACTCAGCATCTTCATCTCCATATAACCAATCAACATCAGCTAAATCTACCTTAGAATATTCAGCTGTCTTTTCATCCGGTGCGAAAAGTGCTGCTTTCGCTCCTGCTTCGATTGCCATATTTGACATTGTCATTCTGGCTGCAACACTCATCCCATCAACTGTGCTTCCAGAGAATTCTAATGCTTTATAAGTAGCTCCAGCTGCTGTTAAATCTCCGATCAATCGTAAGATAATATCTTTAGAACTTACATTTTCAGGAAGTTTTCCATCAATGACTACTTTGATCGTCTCTGGAACTCTTACCCACATCTCTCCTGTTCCAAGGATCGCTGCCATCTCTGTATAACCGATTCCTGAAGAGAAACATCCAACACAACCATAAGTTGTTGTATGAGAGTCTGTTCCGAATACGATATTCCCAGGTTTCGCATATCCACATTCTGTCATTAACTGATGGCAGATTCCATCACTTCTGTGAACATTTTTCATGCCATATTTCTTGGCAAATGCATCACCGATCTTGAAATGTCTGATATCGTCTGTTGTACTTGCTGGTACCATGTGGTCATAGATCAATACGACTTTGTCTGGGTCCCATAACTTTGTAAATCCCATTTCTTCGAATTTCTCCGCTACGAATGGAATAAAGATATCATGGATCATAACACGGTCTACATTTACTGTCTGGATCTGTCCTGGTTTTACACTGTCAACACCAACGTTTCTGCTGATGATCTTTTCAATCATTGTCTGTCCCATATCTTTATTTCACCCCATTTCTTTTCTTCATGGCTTCTACTAATCCACCGGCGTTGATGATCTCCATCAAGTTATCTGGAAGGGAATGGATCTCATAATCTGTACCATTATATGTGATCTTCTCTCCTAAAGTAACTTCAATCTCATCACCTTCTTTAACTGCATCCTGAATCTTGTCATTCTCAATTAACAGTAATCCATTATTGATGGAATTACGAAAGAAAATACGTGCAAATGATTTGGCAATGACGCATTTAACTTTTAATGCTTTGATGATCTCTGGTGCCTGTTCTCTTGAAGAACCGCATCCAAAGTTGCTTCCTGCTACGATAATATCTCCTTCACCAATCTGTCCTGCTAATTCTGGACGAAGTGGAGAAAATCCATACTGTTTCATATCTTCTACGGTTGGGAGTGCCAGATATTCTGTTGGGATGATGATGTCTGTATCAATGTCATCTCCAAGCACCCAAACCTTTCCTTTAAACTGTTCCATATCTATTCCATCCTTCTTCCTTAAATCTGGTCTACTGTTGTGATCTTACCTGCGATCGCTGATGCTGTGACCGTCGCTGCTGATCCTAAATATACATAAGAATCTGGATGTCCGGCACGTCCTTTGAAGTTTCTTGTTCCTGTAGAAATCAAAACTTCATCTTTCCCGATGACACCCTGACAGCTTCCCCAGCAAACACTGCAGTTACAGTTCATAACCATTGCTCCGGATTCCATGAAAATATCGATCAGACCTTCATCTAATGCCTGCATATAAACTTCATTGGAAGCTGGTGCGATCAAAAATCTTACGCTGTCACTTACTTTCTTACCTTTTAAGATTTCAGCAGCGACTCTTAATTCTTCGATACGTCCATTGTTACATGATCCTAAGAATGCTTCATCAATTTTCACATCCTTGACTTCTTTGGCATCCACAACATCATCGATCTGATGAGGTCTTGCAACAACTGGTTTGATCTCGTCTAAGTTGATATCATAAACTTTCTCAAATACCGCATCGTCATCACTCTTGAATAAGTTCTCAGCTTTTCTTCCACGACTTTCTACGTATTCTACAACTTTCTCATCTGGCTCAACGATTCCAGTCTTAGCTCCTGCTTCAACAGCAAGGTTGCAAAGAACTAAACGTTCATCAATATCAAGGTTATGAGCACCTTCTCCAGCAAATTCCATGATCTTGTAGTTGCATCCATTTGCTCCTACCATTCCGATGATAGAAAGCATTAAATCTCTGGCGTATACACCTTCTCTTAATTTACCATGCAGGTTAAAACGGATCGTGTCTGGAACTAATACCCAAGACTGTCCTGTTACCATAGCGTATAAGAAATCAGTACATCCGATCCCTGTACCAAATGCTCCTAAAGCTCCATATGTACACGTATGGGAGTCTGCACCCATGATAAATTCTCCTGGACATACATGATTTTCTACCATGATCTGATGGCAGACACCTTTTCCTTCATATAATTTGATTTCATGCTCTTTTGCAAAATTACGCATCTTTCTATGTGCTGCTGCTGTTTTTGGATTCTCCGCAGGCACATTGTGGTCCATGATAAATACCAGTTTGTCTTTGTCCGCGATCTTTGGATGTTTTAACTGGTTATGATACATATCAATTGTTAAATGTGTCGTTCCGTCATTACTCATTAAACGGTCAACTTCGATCGTATGGATCTCTCCTGCTTTTACCTGATCTACTTTCGCAGCTCTTGCAATAATCTTTTCTCCGATGGTCATTCCCATGTTCCTATTCCTCCCCTTCATTCAAGAAATTGATCAATCCACCATGATCTAAGATATTCTGCATATATGGTGGCAGCTTGGTACATGGAATGGTTTCATCCTCTGTTTTGATCCATCCTTCAGACAGGTTGATATCAATGTCAGCTCCGTCTTCCACTTTGTCATATAAGTCTTTGCTGATGATCACTGGTAATCCGATATTGATAGAGTTTCTATAGAAGATTCTCGCAAATGATTTAGCAACCACTGCTTTGACACCTAACGCTTTCAATACACTTGGCGCCTGTTCTCTGGATGACCCACATCCAAAGTTCTCTCCTGCTACAACAATATCTCCTTCTTTTACCTTCTTGGCAAAATCTTTATCAATTGATTCAAAAGTATATACTTTCATCTCTTCAATATTTGGCAATAACAAATATTGTGACGCGATGATCTGATCTGTATCTACGTCGTTATGGAATTTAAATACACGTCCCATTGATCTTCCTCCTGTTTTGTATCTTTTATTTTTAAGGATACTATAAAATGATGTAAGTGTCAAAAGTATAAATTGCGTTTGTGCTTGCACAAATAAGCAATTTATACTTATTGACACGCTGAACAACGAGAACGGAATAAAATGGTGTGAATACACCATTTTATGGGAGTTCGAGGTGTTCGAAGATTGTGGAATTGCGTAGCAATGGAACAATCTGGATACATCAGAGAGTGGCAAAATTTACTTTTGACACTCTCATCATAGTCTGATAACAAAAAAAGAATGGTAATACGTAAAATATTACCACCCTTTATCTTTGAATTCCGTATAATTTCATCAAAAATCTCCGAAATGGAATCAAATGCAGCCAGATATGTTCAAAAAACTCCCACCAAAAATCTCCAGGTGCAATCCATTTTCCTTTACGCTTTACTTTTGTAATGATCGCAAAAACCTGTTCTTTGTCAATCGGTCCTTCCATATCTACCTGTGCATCTCCGATAATAAACAGCTTTCCCTCCTTGTTGATGTGATGAATCCGATGCATCACATACGCCTCATCTCTTCTCTGAAAAAACACCATATCCCCAGCTTTCAATTCTTCTTCTGGCTTCTTCATCAAAATATAGTCTCTTTGATGGATCAAAAACGGATTCATACTGCTCCCACTGATCATCATGCTGACTTCTTTTCCCTCTTCTACCAGATCTTTCAATACCGGGATATAAACGTTATTTGCAATCTGTCTCATTCATCCAATACCAGTCCATGTTCATAAAGTGCTCCGACAAATCCTTCTACATCTGTCCTTGCTGTTTCTTCATCTACTTCAAATTCATCCATGATCTTATCAACCAATTCTTCTTTTGACTTCGATTCATCTAAATTCTTCCAAATAAATGCTGCCACTTCATTTAATGTGATCATTCCATTAAACTGCTGAGTTGCAGCCCCTGTTGGTACAAGAATTACTTCACCTGCGATATCACGAAGCATAAAATCTGTATTACGTTTCATATGCTATGGCCCTCTTTCTTATTTTTTCTTATTTTTCTTATTTTTCTTATTTTTATTTCTTTCCATGTATATGGATTAATCAACAATAACATTGGAAATAATTCCAGTCTTCCCGCTAACATATCAAAGATCATAACGATCTTGGAAAGATTCGAATACATTGAAAAGTTTCCAGTTGGTCCTACGATATTAAGCCCAGGACCAATATTATTCAATGTTGCAACAACTGCCGTAAAATTGCTTGTAAAATCGAAGTTATCAATAGAAATGATCAGTACAGAAAACATCAGTACAAATGCATATGCGATCATATAAACATTGATCCCTCGAATAACTTCATGTTCTACAATTCTTCCGTTGAATTTGACCTTACGTACCGTTCTTGGATGTAAGTATGAGAGCAGCTCTTTCTTGACGGTCTTTAACATAATGACCAATCTTGATACTTTCATACCACCGCCGGTACTTCCGGCACATGCTCCTGAAAACATCAGCATTACCAGAATAAACTTTGAAAATTCCGGCCATTTATTAAAATCTGTTGATGCATATCCGGTTGTCGTGATCACTGTTCCTACTTGAAAAAGTGCATGGCGGAATGCCTGCTCGATCGTTGGAAATAAACTGTGTATATTATATGTGATCATTGCTACAGATGCACCAATAAATAATAAGTAATATTTTAATTCTTCATAATGGATCGCATCTTTGAACTTCTTGATCAAAATAAAATAATATACATTAAAATTTACTCCAAATAAGATCATAAAGATCGCGATCAAATATTGTATGTATGGTGAGTAAGATTCACACCCTGAATTCAATATCGAGAATCCACCAGTTCCAGCAGTACCGAATGCAAGTAACAGCGAATCAAATAATGGAAGCTTTCCTAAAAGCAACAATACTACCATCACAATAGTCATAAAAATATAAATCTTATACAAGATCATAGATGTTTTTCGAATCTTAGGAACCAGTTTTCCAACAGATGGTCCTGGACTTTCTGCTCTCATCAGATGAATATTCTGACCACCAACCAATGGCATGACAGCTAATACAAACACGAATACACCCATACCACCTACCCAGTGAGTAAAACTCCTCCAGAATAAACTACATCTTGCTAACGCTTCTACATCCGTTAAGATACTTGATCCTGTTGTAGTAAATCCTGAAACAGTTTCAAACATCGCATCTACAACCGATGGAATATCTCCATTGATCACAAATGGCAGTGCTCCAAAAAAACTCATCACGATCCAACTGATCGCAACTGTTAAAAAACCTTCTTTTGCGTAATAAACTGTCTTCTTTGGTTTCTTCATAACAAAAAGAATTCCAATGATCAGACATACAAATAGCATGATCCAGAAAGAAAAGCCTTTCTTCTCATGATAGATTAATGCGATCAGACAAGGAAGTGATAAAAATGCACTCTCAAAGAGCATTACCAAGCCTATTACGTATCGAATCATTGAAAAATTCATTATACCCTGCCCCCATTATCCTCTCTTTAAGATGTCTTTGACATCGTGTAATCCTTTTTTAGTTGTGACAACTACCACCAGATCATCTTCTTCCATATGATCTTGACCATTTGGAATCATTGGTTTTCCTTTACGATAAATGCTGCAGATCAGCAGATTATCAATCAATGACAGATCTTTAATTGGTCTTCCAATGACTGGAGAACCTTTCTGAATATGAAATTCCAGTGCTTCCGCTCTTCCATCCATTAATTTGTAGAGATTCTCAATATTACTTCCGATGGAATTTTGTCTTGCTCTTACATACTGAATAATATATTGTGCTGTCAGATATTCCGGATAGATCATACTTCCAAGATCTAATCGTTCGATCATGGCATCGTAATTCAATTTCTGTACCTTTGTGACCAATTTTGCATCACTCTGGCTCTGTGCATACAGAGACAAGAACATATTCTCCTCATCGTGATTCGTAAGGGCAATAAATGCATCTACATCCGTCAGACCTTCTTCTAACAGCATATCATGGTCATTTCCATTTCCATGGATGATCATCGCATCTGGAATACTCTCATTTAATCTCTCACATTGATCTCTGTCTTTATCGATCAGTTTTACACCAATTCCACTAGAAACAAGTAATTTTGATAAATAAAATCCAATCTTACTTCCACCTATGATCATTGCTTCATGAACCTGATTCTTTCTTTCCCCAATCTTCCTGAAAAATTCCATGGCACAGTTTGGCCTTCCAACAAATGAAATTATATCTTTCTCTCTTAACTGAAAAGAACCATTTGGAATGATCAATTCTTTCTTACGCTCTACCGCAGAGATCAATATCTCACAATTTAACTGATTACTGACATCGATCAATGTCATTCCATCTAATTTAGAATTATGTGGGATACGGTATTTTAACATCTCGATCCTGCCTTTAGAAAACTTATTCACTTCCATTGCAGAAGGGAATCTTAGTAATCTTGCAATCTCATATGCCGCACTTAATTCTGGATTCAGCACAACAGAAATTCCCATCTCTTCCTTTATGAAACTGATCTCATCATAATAAACAGGATTTCTCACTCTGGCAACCGTCTCACATCTTCCTGCCTTCTTCGCGATCAGACAACACAAAAGATTCAATTCATCAGAGTTCGTAACTGCAATAATGATATCTGCTGTCTCAACTCCTGCGTCTGACAGAATACTATAGCTTGCCCCATTCCCGATCACACCTAATACATCATGTGTTTCAGCAAGTTTCTGTACAACATCTGCTTTCTCATCAATAATGGAAATGTCATGGTTCTCGCCACTTAATTCCTCAACAAGCGTAGAACCGATTCTACCACACCCAACAATGATAATATTCATTTTTTACCCTCAATTCATTAACACTTTCTTAACAAATTTTTATACTTTTTTTAATACTTGTCCTATTCTATCACAGTCTGTCAGAAATTACAATTTAAGAAATCACACTTCGTAAAATGATCAACATTTATCGTGTTGATCTTCCAGAAGAATGGCTTCTTTCTCCCGTTTTTGTGTGATTCGATCTCTGATCCTCTGCATTCGTTCATCAAGTGCTGCACTTTGTTTTGCACAATCATAAAGTTCTTCCTGAAGGATTTCCACTTCTTCATCGGACAACTCTTTCTTATAACGCATCTTATGATCAAGACTTGCCCAGAAATCCATAGCGATCGTTCGAAATTGCACTTCAACATTAACCATCTTCTTTTCATTTTGTAAAAAGATTGGTACTTGTACGATCAGATGAAGACTTCGATAGCCACTTGGCTTGGGATTCTTAATATAATCTTTTCGCTCGATCAGTGTGATATCATCCTGCTTTAAGAAACTTTCTGCTAATTTATAAATGTCATCTGGAAATGAACAGATAACTCTGACCCCGGCAATATCTTTTAAATTTTCTTCAATGGCTTGTAGGTTTAAAGGAATATTTTTTCTTCGGATCTTCTTTAAAATACTGTCATAGGATTTGACTCTTGTCTTAATACTTTCAATTGGATTATTGTCATACTCTAAAGATAATTCATGATTTAATACCCTGAACTTTGTCTCGATTTCCATGATCGCACATTCATAATATGACATTAAAAGATCAAATGGTTTCTTATTTTGCTGCATAAAATTCAGGAATTCATCGGATAAAAGACTTTGTCTTACAAAATTATCTCTTCTTGCGTCCAATAAAGCTTTTCCCTGCTTCTTTAATTCATCGATTATCATGCCGTGTTTTCGCTCCTTTATATCGTTTCGTATATAACAATCCGTATTTAATAAACTTATCCAAATTTTTTTCATACAGTTTGATTTTATCACTCTTTATCTTGGACTTTCAATGTTTTCTATCATTTACAGAATGGAAAATCCAAGAACAACGATTCCTAGAATTACAAGAATGATTCCTGTTACTCTGTTTAATGTCTCTGGTGTTGCTTTATTGGCAAATCTTGCTGCGATTCTTGCCCAGATCAGAGTAAATACAACACATAAGATAAACACTGTCCAATCTGGCACCCCGCCGATCATAAAATGGGATACAGCTCCAGTAAATGCTGTAAATGCCATGATAAACACACTGGTTCCTACTGCTGTTTTTAGTTCATATCCTAACACACTGGTAAGGATCAGTAACATCATCATTCCACCGCCGGCACCGACAAATCCACAGATCAGCCCGATCACAATCCCACAGATCATAGACTGAATCGCCCGTTTCTTTGCCGAAACACCCTGCATGGCTTCTTTTGTTGTCATAACTGGTTTTACGATAAATTTAATTCCTAATAATAATGTCATAAACACAGAGAAATTTCCCATCGTTGCTGCTGGCAGAAGGCTTGCGATATAGCTTCCTACAACTGTAAATAACAATACTGTTACCATCATGATCATTCCATTTTTGATATCAAGATTCTTGTTTTTCCTGTAAATATAAGCTGAAACTGCACTTGCCAGTACATCAGAGGATAATGCGATTCCTATTGCCATATACGGGTCCATCTTAAGGAATGTGATCAACATCGGACTAATTACAGCTGCTGCACTCATCCCTGCAAATCCTGTTCCAAGCCCGGCTCCCATTCCTGCAAAAAATGTTACTGCGATCGTTAATAATATATTCATCTTAGTTTCCACCTTTCAAAATATCATCTAAATTCTTATCCATATTTTTCATTACATGGATAAAAATTTTTTTATCTTCTTGTGTTGTATTATCAAACAACTGATCTACAAATCCTTGTTGTAACTGCTGTCCTTCTTTGATTACTGGATGTGCTTTTTCTGTAATAATCAGTTTTGTTTTTCTTCGATCACCTTTAATCTCTTCTCTTCTTAAATAACCTTCTTTCACAAGTTTCTCTACGTTGATTGATATAAGATTTGCTTTGATATTTCTGATCTTTACGATATCTCTGGCTGTCTGGTATTGTGGATTATTTCCTAAAAACATTAAAATATCAAAAGCTGTCTGTGGTAATTTTAATTTCTTGCACAACGGCTTACATGCATCGTTATATACCTCTAACAACTTTCTCGGAAATTCTATATTGATCTTCATGAATTTATCCCTCCTTGTTAATTATTTCATATTTGAACTATTCATTTTTGATTTATTATAACAGATTGTCATATATTTTCAACTTTTTGTTACTTCAAAAAATAAAAAACAGCTGACATAATTTTTACTTTTTATGCCAACTGTTTTTATATATTTATTTATTACAATTACCACTATGATCAAATGCTGGATTGATCGCATAAAAATTCTTAGAATCCAAATGATCCTGTACAGTCCTCAGTGCTTCACCAAATCTCTGGAAATGCACGATTTCTCTTTCTCGTAAGAATTTCAGTGGCTCTCTAACATCTGGATCATCAATAAGCCTTAACAAATTATCATACGTTGTTCTTGCTTTTTGTTCTGCAGCAAGGTCTTCACTTAAATCTGTAATCGGATCTCCCACAGACTGAAACGTCGCTGCGCTAAACGGTACACCACTTGCTGCTTGTGGCCATACACCTGCTGTATGATCTACATAGTAAGCTCCAAACCCTGATTTTTTCACCTGTTCTGGCGTTAGATCTCTAGTTAACTGATGCACGATCGTACAGATCATTTCCAAGTGAGCTAATTCTTCTGTACCTATATCAGTTAGCACCCCACAAACATTTTTATATGGCATCGCAAATCGCTGCGACAAATACCGCATCGAAGCTCCTAATTCCCCATCTGGACCACCATACTGCGTAATGATCAATTGTGCCATCTTGGGATCTGTTCGTTTGATATTTACCGGAAACTCCAATCGTTTTTCATAATTCCACATATCAACAACCTCCCCTCTTCATCCATGGCCAAGAATCCGTTGCCCATGTAAAATGATCATCTATATCTGCACTATCAATCGTCAATGGTTCAAAATTTCTCGCATATTCTTTTAATGCCTGCTTTCTTGCCTTCTGATATTGATTAAAATGGTCCATTGCTTTTTTGTCATTTGGGTGTGTATCAAGATACAGATTCGTATCAATCAATGCAAAGCTGACTGCATCAATATAATTTAACAACTTTTTCTTATCATACTGATTCATTACCGGCACGCCCCTTTCCCATAAAATGGTTTATTCAACTCTGGAAAGATCGTTCCACATTGTAATCCTTCTTCCGGACTATAAATCCTGCTCCAATACTGCCATGGAACATACTGCATAGCAACCGGCATAGAATCCACTCCACCATGCCGATGACCATGCTCACACATTCCTGATGATCGATCACAATAACATTGATTCATTTCTATTTTCCTTTTCTTCTTTTATACTATCATGGTATGTATACAAAAAAGAAAAGTGCTTTGAAATTTTAAGTTGTATAACGGAAATGTATCGAGTATTCATAAAAACATAAAGAAAGATAGAGGTACGAAAAACGAATTCCATTGACGGATTTTTTGCAAAACGCTGATCCGCCAACACTCCTGCACAACTCACTGCGTTCAAACAGTGCCCGTGTTGGCTGCGATTTTGCAAAAAATCCTATGGAATTCTACTATTTCGTACCTCTATCTTTCTTTATGTTTTTATGAATACCTGAAGACATTCTCGTATAAAATTAAGTATTGTATGTTGAACGTTATCGTTTTTCAAATTTTTTAGTAACAGACAAATGTTTATTATAAATGCCCATACAGTAAAACATACACACTGTGTGGTGATTTGAATAGACTTCAGATATATGTGACAGAAATAAAAGAAAAACAAATATTTGAAAGAATCAAGGTGGCAAACATGAGCACTTTTTGAGTGCGTTTTTTACGAATTCGCAGTGCCTGTGGTTGGATGTCTGACCGTCGCTGCGGGCATTTTGGCTCGCAGCGAGGGAGACAATATGTAATGACCCCCAAGTT